>ENA-ORDC01000382-ORDC01000382.1-marine-metagenome-genome-assembly--contig:-NODE-382-length-44869-cov-8.759086_pt1 | contig 44869 bp, 48 predicted proteins | sample MGYA00237783_ERZ508515 | MGnify/ENA primary metagenome ERZ508515 (study PRJEB26186, sample SAMN06268792) | marine metagenome | isolation source: Eden Landing Ponds, San Francisco, CA, USA | place... | reverse complement strand
GACTGACTTCGATATTCCACGCGCAGGGATTGGCAGCGGTGAATACTACGACTATCTCTGGGAGATTCTGGATACTGTCTACGAGTCAGTCATCATCATTCTCGATGAGGTGGACCGACTCAATGACGATGATATACTCATGCAGTTGTCGCGGGCTCGCGAATCGGGGAAAGCGGATTGCCACCTCGGCGTCATCGCGGTCAGCAACAAGATCGAGTATCGTGACCAGCTGAACGAACGCGTCAAGTCCAGTCTTCGTGAGGAAGAGTTCGTCTTCCAACCCTACGATGCGAATCAACTGCGCGAGATTATGAAGCACCGACGGGACGCGTTCCACGATGGTGTTCTCTCTGATGATGTGATCCCGCTGACGGCAGCACTAGCCGCCCAAGAACACGGTGACGCCAGAAAAGCAATCGAGATTCTTCGTCACGCCGGCGAACTAGCCGAGCGAGAAAACGTCGATACAGTCGTCGAGGAGCACGTTCGTGATGCCCAGGAATGGGCTAAAATAGATCGGTTCGAGGAGTTACTACGCGGGTCGACGACCCAGGTCAAATTCATCCTCTATTCTCTCGCGCTGCTCACCGAAGAGAATCCGAACGAGGACGGGTTTTCGACCAACCGGATTTACGAACGGTATCAGGCGGCGACAGAGAAGGCTGATGCGAAGACTCTCAGCGAGCACCGCGTCTATGAGTTGTTGAAAGAGCAGGCGTTCCTCGGTGTCGTTGAATCAACTCGGACCGGGGGTGGCCGGGGAGAAGGCAGTTATCTCGAGCATCGGCTGGTTCAGGAGACCGGTATCGTGTTGAAATCTGTCTTCCGAGACAGTCGGTTGGAAGGCTTGGCATAGCCCCTGGTTCGGTCGCTCACCACACCCCTGGTCACGAGTGTATATCCCGACACGTCGGGAACATGTGTGGGTGTGTATCTATCGATGGGATCTCAACTACCGATATACTCCCCGTTATCGATGTGTAATGCTATTCAAATCTGCTCTTATTCCATCGATTAGATCGCAGTAATACGATTCATTCGCAGCAGCAGGTGCTTCGATTACTCATCTGGGTTAACTGGGCTCTTGTACTTCGACTTCACTTTATCACCTTCCCGCCACTGCCAGTAGTAGTAGCGGTTGTCGTTGATCTCCTTGATCGTGATCGTGGCCTTCGACGGGACGTCGTCCGGAAGGTCGTCCGGCCGCTCGTCGATCTCGTCGTCCTCCGACTCCTCCTCGAGACGGGCTTCGCGAGCTTTGTGCTCTGCCAGCTCCTCGGCGTAGCGCGCGACGTGCTGGAGCTGGTCCGGCGAGTAGCCGTTGAGTGTATTGACGAGATCTGTCGGGAGTTCCGCCGGCGGCGTCGGTGGCTCGTAGGGCATCAGCGGTCGCCTCGTGTTAACCAACAGAGCGCGTATTGGCATAGGTTTGTTGGTTAATCAGATATCGCAACGCCACGGGCTAAAGAGTGCGAATAGCAAACTATTCAAAAATAGACGTGCCGTTAGACGTCGTCCGGACGGGGGGCGTTCTCGTACTTGACCATCTTCTCGGGCTTGTCGGAAATGGTGTCGTAGATCTGCTGGAGCGTCTCCTCCGCAGCGAGCAGGTTGTGCTCCTCCAGGAACCCCCGTCCCTCCTTCGAGAGTCCGTAGAACTTCCAGGGGTAACCCTGCCGGCGCTGGTCATCGTCCAGGGCGACCTCCGTGACGATGCCGGCGTCGATGAGTTTCTGGATATGCTTGTAGACGGTGGCATCGCTCACGCTAGGGTTGAGCTCCTCGAACTCGTACATCGAGGGCAGCTGCTCGGGATGCTGGAGGATGTTGTTGATCAGCGCGAACCGCGTCTGTTGGGTGACGAAGTGGACGAGTTCGCGGGATTCCATCCCCTCAACAGTCCCCAGGTCGGTGCTCATACGACACGATACACGGTCTGGCGGCAAGTAGTTTACCCTTGAGTAAACTACTCTACAGTAAACCACTTTGACCAAGCTGATGATTTACTCCGTGAACCATATCGCACGGCGCTGAGAGGGGTCGTGTATGTCCGACGAGGAGCCGCCCGTCCCCAAGGAGATCCTCACAAGTGCGAAGGACCAACTCGACGACGAAGAGATTTCGCTGGCGGACAACGAGGAGATCCTCCACACCTTGAGCGAACTGACCCCCGTCTACGAAAATGAGCGCTCGTACTTCGTCTTGGGCAACTACGACCGGGAACCGATCCGCCGGCTGAATCTCGTGGTCGACCGGCTCAACCGCCGGCAGGACGCCTACGCCTTCCGGATGGTCGACATCCGTGGCGAGTGGGACAACAGCATCCAGAAGTTCTGCCTGATCGCCGACATCGTGACCTATCTTGTCGGTGTCGCCGAGAAGGAACCGAGTGACTTTCTCGTCGAACAGGGGCTCCTCGTCGGCACGACGGAGTTCTTCGCGAAAAGCCACGTCCTCAAGCGGGTGTATGAGGACGAAGAACACCCCTTCGGCTGGATGCAGGACGGCATCTTCGAGCTGTTCGACCGCGAAGGACGACTGTACCGCTGGGAGACTGAGGAGGAGCTCGTTGACGTTACAGAAGAACTCCCGTGACGGCGGTGGGACCGTCTGCATTAACCAACGTAGAGGATTGATGGGATAGTCTGTTGGTTAATCAGTATCAGTCCAAATCAGGCGGGGTCGCCCATCCGGTTGCGGGACTCGACCGCGCTACTCCGCGATAGAGTTAGGCGTCTGGATCAGTGACTCGGAGAGACCCATCAACTTCATAGAACCAGCCGGAGTCAAGTAACCGTTCGATAGCATACTCCGCATCGGCCGGCTCGGATGAGAAAGTATCATGAGCTAACAGTCGGTCATATGCCTGCTCCTGCGAGAGCCCGCCTTCCCCATCCTCTATCTCGGGTACTAGGATTTTGTAAGCGTCTTTGATCCAGTCTGGGAGCGAGCGCGGTTCATTTACCCACATTTCCCATCAAGCTCGGTTATCCCGTGTTTGGTGGTTCGTGCTGAATCCAAATAAGGACTCGGCAGCTGATATGGAATATCGTAGCCAACCGGGTATTCCGCTTCGTGGAAACAGCCCCCGTGTTCGATCCCGAGGCAGGAACGCTACGAGCACCTACGATAATTCCCATGGGTATGTTACTAAAGAAACGCTGATTTTCGGTGCCATGCTCATTCTCGGACGGATTCCGATAATACAATCCTAAACGCCGAAATGAATTCCCGGTAGAGAGGCCTTGTGAGCCTTCTCTCTGGCGTTACCCACTAAGAGGACAAATATCTTTTATAGTCTAGACAGTACGCTTACTCGGCTGAAAGCGCCCCCGGTGCGTGAACACCGGAGACTACACTGCCAGGATATGACAGCACCAGATACTAACAGCGCTGCGAGTGATAACTCTGTCTTTCAGGGTTCTGAAGACAGACCAGACACTCCCGCCAACGACCGTGCACTCGTCCAGATTATCGAATATGCATACGAGACCGCTAGTACGACGACTCGCCGCGACCTTGAAATCGAAACCCAGTGGAACACCACCGAACTTGATCAGCTTCTTGACCGGCTCGAAGCAATCGGCTATGCGGAGTTAATCGGCGACTCGGACCGTCGGAGGATTGTGCTGACGAGTCGAGGCGAGTTCCTCGGTCGGAGGCGACGATGACCGATACCGAGTGCGGACGTGCGTTTCCAATGAGCCCGGAAGACGTATTTCAAGCGGTTTCGAACAGCCGACGTCGACGGGTAATTCTCTCGGTTGATCGGGTTGAGAACGGTGTGGACGCGAACCAGCTCTCTATCGAGATCGCATCCCGAGAGAACGCTATTGATCCGAGCAAGATGACGGGCGAACAGCGCTCACGCGTGTATGTCAACTTGGTTCAGGATCACTTGATTACCCTTGACGAACTTAATGTCGCACGTTACGACCCTCGCTCGAAACTCGTCGAGTCGACGGATACGACTGCATCGCTGGCTCGGCTGATCAGGGAAGTGACGGCTGACTGCTATACGCCCGTGGAGGACGCAGGCGAATGAGAGCGTCTTCGGAGGTTGTGGATTCTGAAGCCTTCCCTGAGCCGGTCATCGTTCATGTGGGCGGCGTCGAGTTGCTTCTTGAGTGGGCCGAACACGCCAGTACCGTATCAAACGTCGTCATCGCGCCAGTGGAGCTCCACAGGCGGAATCTGAAGCTCCGCCTCACTAAGGCGAATCTTCCGTTGGATGGGTTCGCGTTTACCGGCCCCTCGGCCGTCGCTTCGCACGTCTTGGAAACGGCGGGTAAGCCCACAAAGGCGTTGGACCGCGTTGATCGACTCGCACTACTCGGAGACATTCTGAGTGGTGAGAATGAGCCCACTGAATGCTTCCGGTTGGTACTCGGGAAAGACCCGGCACAGAGTGGGAACGCCATCGAGCAGGCGCGCCGGGAACTCGAAGTGACGACGAACTACCACCCTGCCCGAGTGCGGTCGTTCCGTCAGGCCGTTGAATCGGCATCGTCGCCCATCGACGTCGATGTGGATGACCTTCTCGACGGAACGCTTGCCGTGGAACGGGCGCTTCGCTGTCGCTCTAAGAAGGCACCGTCCGATGGCGAGCTCGTTCGCCGCGCCACACGAACCATTATTGATACGGGCGGCGCAGCGTGGAATAATACATATCCGTCCGTCGAGCGGATCGCACTCGTCGGATTAAGTACTGTCCCCGCGACACTTGTCGATCTGCTCACTGCCGTCACGTCGCGGTGCGACGTCGAAGCTCATCTCTTCCTGCGCGGCGGGACAGGTCTGTTTCTCGAACAGCGGCTCGCCGACGTGTGGGGAGTCCCGAACCCGGGTAGGGTGGTGGTCACATGACTGACACGCCGTCTGCAATCCGGTTCGATGCATCGAACGTGGATCCTGACGTCCCGGTGGCGGAGGTTGAGGTGACCACACGCTATCAGGAAGCTCGGGCCGCGATGGCCGTTGTCGCTACGCTCAGAGAACACGGCGTCCCCGTACGGGATATTGTCGTGGTCGCCCGTAACCTCGACGGCTATGAGGAGCCACTCACGCGGGCCGCGATTCGACAGGGCGTCACGCCGGTGTTCTGGACACAGATCGACCTCGTCGAGACGGAACTGTATCGGCTGATAGTGTCGCTCTGTGAGCTGTTCGGTGACGCCGAACCGGATTCCGAGGTTCTTCTTCGCCCGCTTGAACTGGGGTGGACACCGAATGAAGCGACGGACGAGTGGCCGCTTCCTGCGGAGATGCTCGCGGAGACATCTCATCGACTCCCTGGGGACTCGCGTCCGATTCACGCGTGGAATTCGCTTCTAGACGAGGCAAGGTGGACTGACCGACGAGTCTCTGAATACGTCGAGTGGGTCGCCAATACTCCGGAACCCACACCAACGACCGTCGCTGCCGTCCTGGGTGGTGTGGTCGAATCGTATCGGAAATCAGTACTGTCGGACCGACAGGCGGCGGACTCGCCAGCGCTGCTGGAGACCGAGACGGCGGCGCGTGCGACCGTCCGAATGGAGACGCTCGTCGAACAGGTCGAGAGCAAGTACAATCAGCGACTGTCGGACGGATGGACGAACGAATCGTGGACAGCGGTACAGGGAATGTGCGAATCACTCGCCCGACAGCGACCGGGACGTCGAGAACACGCGAACGCGCGGGCCCTCGATATCTTGGAGGCGAACGACATCTGGGCCCGCGAAATCCCGTACGTCGTCATCGTCGGACTCGTCGATGGCGAGTGGCCGATCCGGACAGAGAGTACCATCCCGCCAGAACTCCAGCACACCATCCTCGTCGGTGATGGCCCTGCTGGGCGACTGGCACCACGGACTGCGTGGCACGGGGGTCGTGACCGCGATCAGATCTGCGACACAATCGCCGCAGCCACCCGAGGTATCATCGCTACGCGTCACGCGCTCGACGTCGATGAGAATCGGCAATTCCGATCGCCATTGCTTGATCACCTCGACACCGAACTAATTGACCGGGCTGCTCGCCAGCAGCTCCTGAATACTGACCGAGCGCTCCCGAAGCAGATCGAACCGATGCTTCCAGACGACGGATCAGAGATATCGGGGAGTGATTTAGATGAGTGATCGATCCAACAAGAACGACGACACGACCGACTGTGATGACCCGATCAAGCTTCGAGATGCACAGCGCCGAATTCGGGATGCGTACTTCGACCACGACGCCGGCTTGCACGTCCTGAACTGCAATCCGGGAGCCGGCAAGTCGCTCACGATCACGGATGTCGTACCGGAGGAACTCTTACGAAGGTATGTCGCCGGCGACCCGACACCCGAGCAGCGTGTCTGCGTCGTCTCCTTCACGCGTGACGACGCTACCGACTTCGTACCAAAGGTCATCGAACGGCTCCGGGAACTCGTTGAGTACGATATGACGCCGGCCGCCGCGGCCGTTTCTGATGATGATGTCGAATATCTCGTTGAGCGTGTCAGACAAGCACCGCTCTTTGGGACTATTGACAGCGTCTTTCGACGTCTCTTCGGGGAGTTTGTTGCGGAAGTCGGGTTCGCAGAGATGCCAGATGTCGGCAACGAGGGACAACTCACACGCCTACACGCTGATTGCTACGAGGAACTTGCCTCCGAGTCAGCGTACGCGGAGGCAATCGACGTCGTCGAAGCCGGCTACCCGCCCGGCAAGTACGACGATGGCCCAACCGATCTCTTACGCCAGGCACTCCACCACTGTCGCTCCCGTCGCCTCACGACAGCGGAGTTCATCACCGAACTCCATGCGACCGTCGACGCCGTGTACGATGAAGGGAAAACCACATCATTCGACGATGTAGCTGCTGCGCTCGCTCGCTGCGTCGGGATCGAAGCAGTAGACGAAGCGCGCCGATCGTTGGACACTGTCGACCGGGAGGAGGTCGTCGCCGCCGATCAACGGTTACACGCGAAGTGGATTGGGGCGATTGACGCCTTCGAGACGCTACTGGATGGATACCGCGAGGCGTACCGACGACTCACCCGCGAGCGCGGTGTCATCTCGCATACGGACTGTTCATTCTTGGTTGCGGAGTTCCTCTCGGGGAATCTCGGAACCGATGACACGGCGACGAAGAAACGGGAGCGAGTCCTGAAGCGGTACCGGGATCGTATCGAGAGCGTCATCATCGACGAGTCGCAGGACATCTCTCAGATCCAGCACGAGGCGCTCGCCCAGGTCGTCACCGAAGACTGCCGCATTCTGGCGGCCGGCGATCTCCGCCAATCAGTGTACGTCTGGCGGGATGCCCACCCGAGACTCTTCGAACGCGCTGTCGAAGAAGGTCGCTATCTGGGTATCGACTGGGACACGCACGTGGTCGAGACAGCGGCCACTTCGTATCGTTGTACACCCGACGTCGCCGCGGCGGTCAATGCGATTGCCGAGCCGATGCTCACCGATCCTACGCGTGGAGATGTCGGTGCCCTTGATGTCGCATATCCACGTCTGGACGCCGTTCGCGACCCGAACCTCGTGCCGAGTGTCCATATCGCCGCGTTCGACACCGATGCCGTTCCTGGGTCGATCCCGTACGTTTCGCCGGACAGCGGCAAAGGAGAAGCCGGCATTTTGGCGACGTACCTCTCCTGTGGTCTCGCTGACGGTACGCTCGACCACGTCGATAGTGAGACCGAAGCAACAGATGAAGTTGGCCACGGCAACCCTGATGTCACAGTATTGTTCCGATGGCGAACACACATGGACAGGTATCGGCAGGCGTTCGAAGCTGAGGGGCTCACGGTTGCGGACGCCTCGACGTATCTTTTCGACTCCCCCGCTGTTACGGCCGCCATCGACGTCGCCGAGTGGCTTGCCGACCCTGTCGACACGGATCGTCTGCGGGCGCTCGTGACGGAGTCCGAACTCGGTCTATCAACGCTCGAAGCGACCTTCGAGGCGCACGACTGGCAACTCGACGCGGTCCGTGACGCGCCCTCGAGTGATATATCCAGTCAACAACGCGATGTCCTTGATCGTCTCAACCGCCTTCGAGTACAGCGCACGACGTTCAGGAGTCAGTCAGCTGCGGTCAGTCTCGCTGATATCATCGACACGCTGGGGCTACGAGTGGATCTGAACGACATCGATCCGAGGGTTGAGCCGGCACAGCGCGTCGCTAATCTGGACAAGCTCGTCGAACTTGTGGGCCAGTGGGAGACCCAGTCGTTGAACGACCTCAACGATCTGACCGACGTACTGACACAGTACCGTGACGAGCCCTACACAGGTCCAACCCAGCCTGTCCATACTGACGATCACGATGTCGTACTCAAGACGATTCACCAGATGAAGGGTGACGAGAGCGACATCGTTGCCCTCGCCGATATTGGGCACCCATTGCGTAAACACGGTCCGGTCAGTCAGCGTTTCGTCGCAACCGGGCCGATGGTTGGGCTCGCACCACCGATACACGCTGCCGCACCGGGAGTGGAGGCACTGTCGGTCTATACGCGTGGTCTCTACGACCCTGACGGCGACGACGCCCAGTTTGGTTTGACCACCTATCCGATTGATGTCGGTCTACGGTGGGCTAGTGAACGCTGGTCTAACGAGACTAGAACCGAACCCTCTGACTCTGAACTCGTCGGTCACGACCGCATCCAGACTGCGACCCGCCTCACGCGATCCGAAGCTTGGCGGCTCTTGTTCGTCGCGTTATCCCGTACTAGGGATCATCTCGTCGTTCCACTGCCACGCGACATCCCCGGTTCCGAGCGTCCACGGGATCGGTGGCTCGAATCGATCCGCGACGGTCTCGAGTTCGACGGAACACCTGCCGCTGGGACATACTCCATCGACGTTGAAGCGCCAGGCGAAAGAATACGATCTATCGATGTCGCTGTCAACGCCGTCGACACGCTTACTACTCACGTCACTCACGACGACGCAGCCACCCCACCACCGCTTACAGCAACATCACCACCAGAGAAAGATGACCTCCCAGGTCTCGTTCCCCGACTCCTCCGGCCAAGCACGATCTACCCGCTATCGGAAGAGCAGGAAGCGAACATCCTTGACCACCTGCAGGGTCGACCACTCCATACGGACACCGATACGATCGATGACGAACTGCCGCTCACCCTCAACGAATTCGACACGGAAGACGTCGGCTCGTTCGTTCACGGAGTACTCACCCAGTGCGTCGATCACAACATCTCAGCTCACGACCTCAGGGGACAGAGCGCCACGGTCGAACGAATCATCGACGATCAACTACATCATCACGGGCCACCTGCGGACCAAGCCGAGCGCGACGGTCTAATCGAGTTCCTCATACAGTTCGTCCTCCCCGACTTCGTCACCTCGAAGTTGTGGAAACAATTGGAGCGAGCAGATACGGTCACCGTCGAGAAGCCACTCCGTATGCACATTAGACGCGATAACGTCGAATTCGAAGTCGAAGGACAGGCGGATTTCCTGCTGCAGAACCCCGACGGCTCATGGAGTATCACTGATGCGAAGATCGCACTTACTGATATGAACACCGAAACTCGACGCCGGTACGAAATTCAAGTATCGTGTTACGCAACGCTCTTCGCCGCAGAGAGTGGCGTAGATGGACCGATCAACTGCGCAATCGAAACGTTCGGCTCAGTCACTGACCGACAAGAGATTCAATTCCCATCGTCAGAACTCCAGGAATACCTGGATACATTACTCGGAGGTGGCAAGTGATATGCCGGCTGCTGCACAGACACGGGTCCTGCTCGCAGATATGACCTGGGAGCCGGTAAGCACGCTCACACCAGGGCAACGAGTTATCACCTTCGACAAAGCACCACACGATCACCGGTACCGAATGTACCGCATCGGAGAAATTAGCGACGTTGAGGTCTGCAAGGCAGAAACGACCCAAATTATAACGTCCGATGCCACCGTTTCTGTCTCGACCAGTCACAAGTTCCTCGTCCAGAAGTGGAACAAATCGATGTATCGCGAAGCGGGGGAGCTCAACGTAGACGACGAGATCTACTGGTTCGCCGCTCCAAACGAGTACGAAGAGAACGACGCCTATCAAGAAGGATACATCACGGGCGCGTTTTGTGGCGATGGAAGCGTCCCGGGATGGAAAGACAGAGTCGAAGACCCCCGAAACACTGGTTCGTACATCAGTTCCGTGGATGAAGAGGTCGCACGAACTGTCGTTAGGTACGCCGAAGACGTAGCCCCAGAGTTCGAATTGTCGCTAAAACGACGGCAGTACACCGACAGCTCGGAGACGGCGTTGATGCCGGTGTCACCTGGTGCCTGTGACGAGATCATTCGAGACAGATTAACGTCGAAGCCTCCTTCAAACGACGAGGACTACGCTCGTGGATTCTTGGCAGGAATGATGGATACTGATGGAACCTACCCGGAGGGGAAAGAGCTGGGGTACTGTCAGTACGAAGGACGGATATTTTCCCAGGTCTGCGAGTACCTCGATTTGTTGGGTTACGACTGGAGCCACGACGAAGGAGAGAAAGGGGAGTACTCCGACAAAATCCGTCTCACGCCAGGAAGAGAAACGGGCAGAGCGTTCGAACACCTGCTGGAAACCCGTCCCAAAGTCAGCCGGAAACGATTAGCGTTTGCCGGGAATCGACGAATCAGCGGTCAAACCTCGATCAACTCAATCAAACCGGAAAATGAGAGCATCGTGTATTGCTTGTCAACCACGAAGGGAACGCTGATCACAGAGGGTATGTTATCCAGTTCACAGTGAAGGGAGGATAACCCACGCCTGTGTCGCCCCCGCCAGCGACATGGCGTTTCACGCCTTTTCCTCTGAGGGTAAGCGTGAAGGTACTGTCCAGTCGTCGGGGAATCTCTCCTTCAGCTGAATCCCTGTGTCGCGGTTGAGAGCCACGCCTTGGCGGCTTCTTCGGCGTCGTCACCGCAGATCGTTTCACTTCTCTCATCCGTATCAACGGCGTCTTCAATCTCGTCGATCGCAGCGGCGAACAGCATCGTGCTCTTCGTCGTCCGGATCCGGTCCTCGTCGCGGTTGTATTCGACGATGCCGTACCGATCGAACACCGGAAGATGCTCCTCCCGGAGTCTATCGGCAGTATCCTGGATCTGCTTCCCGGTCGCCCAGTGATTCTTGATGTCGTCGTCAAGTGCAGTAATGTCGATGACGAGGTGGGTCACGGGAGGTTCGTACGGTTGGGTCGGATCCATCATCATCAGCTCGTCAAGCCCACTGAGGAGGCGTCGACGCGTGTCGGATGCAATGAGTTCGGCGAGTTCCTCAGGGGCCAGATCGACCGGCATCGGATCTTCGATCATGCGTCTACCTCACCTCCGCGCTCGGATTCCGGTGAGTAGCAGGACGATTCAGTACGGCGGATGACCTCTGCGAGGCCAGCGGTCGCGTCGGTTGGAGCGACCTGCTTGCTTCTGGAGTCGTACTTCACTGCGCCGATCTCGTGGAGGGTATCCAAGTGAACCTGCGTCAAGGCGATGTAGACGCGGCTACGCTGCTTGCTCGTAACTGCGCTGGGTTCCACTCCGTTCTCGATTGCAGCGAGTTCGACGGCGAGGTCGCCGGCGCTGATTGGGCTATCGGAGTGCTCGAGCGAGAGTAGAACGCGTCGTCTTCGGCAGTTGCTGATCGCTTCGAACGCGTCATCGGGGTCGAGCGGGATGACACAGTAGTTCTCCCGGGCTCCTTTGGGTCCGGGCATCAGAGATCAACCTCCTGAACGAAGTGTTCGCCTTTCGCCGTCAGTACAAGGACGAGTCCCTGCAGGCTGTCGAGCTGCTGTACGGAGTTGGCGGTTTGCGTCTGGGAGATGTAGCCGCTGATCCCTTCGTGTATCCCGCCAACTTCGATGGCGATCTCAGTGGTGGCGGTGACCGCGCCGTTACGGTTGTTGATGTACTGTGCGATCGATCGGTGTCGTGGACCACGCTGGGGAGTGATGTTCTCGGTCCCGACTCGAGATGAGCGAGGGACAGAGTTATCACTCGTCGCGTGGGTACGTTGGCTTGCTGTCATCGTTGGCAGTAGGTGCCCGGCGTCCCAGCGCCGGGGGCCGTTTTGTCAGGCCAGGTAGTGGTTGCGAGTGGAGTATAAAAGATGTTTGTAAAGTTAGTCGCTGGTACGTTACCCGACTGACTCAGTACTCGTATGAATTGGATTTGACTGTCAACTAAATGGATCTCCAGACAAGCAATTCTGTGCGGAAATCAAAAATGCGTGTAGACGCGTTAGAAGATCTTGTAGATCGCCTGCAGGTAGGGCTCTCGAACGTGACTTTCCCAGTAGTGCATGTAGTCTTCCATCGCGTCGCCTTTGTCACCGCGGAAGTACTTGACCAGCAGTTGATCGTCCGTTCGAGCGCCGAACACGGTCCTGAAGAAGTGCCTGAAGTAGTGGGGTGAGACGTTGCTTTCGAGCGTTGCGTCGGCGTCCCACCAGCCCTGTGCTTCGGCCCAGTCGCTCACCTGATCCCAGATGTAGTCGGCTCGGAGCCGATCACCTGGGATTGTTGAGCTACCAGGTACGGTCAACGTCAGCAGCGGTTCGGCGGGCGATTGTGACGGCGGCCGGATCGCCAGCCACAGTAGGATCACGGCTTTGGTCTCCTTGTCGATCGGGACGTACGTTCCGCGCGCTCGTTTGTTCGGATCCTTCCGCTCTTCGCCGTTCACGACGTCGCCGACTTCGATCTCGGATCGCGGCGCGATGTACAGGGTATCGGGCCTGTCTTCGAGGTTCTTGCGGCACTCTGGGAAGTGCTCTTTGAACCAGTGGTGATCGAGGTTGATGTCGCGCATGTCGAGGTTGGCGAGTTCCGAGGCTCGCATCCCGGTCTTGATCAACAGCATTAGGATGCACAGCAGCAGTGGATGGTTGACCGAGAGGATGGCTTCTCGCATCTGTTTCAGTGAGAGATCCCGCCGTTCCGTGGTTCGATCGTCGTTCCACGTTCGGTCTTCCAGCACGAGCGCGATCGCGTTGTAGTTGATGTCGCTGTAGGTCTCACTCCGCTGGCGGCGCATCGCGTAGTCGTAGAAGTGCGCGACGCTGCCGGCGTAGCTTTTCACCGTTGAATCCTTGATGCTGTCTTTCGCTTCGAGCCAGTTGATGAAGTCCTCGGCGTCGTCATCGTTGAAGTCACCGGGCTCGATCCCGCGTTCATCAATGAACTCGGCGAAGTGCCTGAGCGCGGTGCCGCTCTGTCGCCAAGTCTTTCTGCGCACCGACCTCTTTCGGTTCTCCATGTAGGCGGCGATCTCGTCGTCGCGGTCGGTCAGGTCAGTGTAGCCGGGAGACGTCCACTGGTTCGGGTAGTCGTCTTCGGCTTCGTCTTTGTCGTCCCCTGTCATTTGAGGTAGTACCCTTCCTGTTCAGGGCTGTACTCGATCTGGCTGTTCGTCTTCAGGATCGTGTATGTGGTTTCGCGGATCGGCGAGAGGATCGCTTCGAGGAGCTCGCCCTGATCGATTGCGTCGGCTTCGTCGTCGGGGAGCTGCTCGACGATGTTGGCTTCGAGTTCGCCGCGGCCGTCCTCGTCAGCGAGGTTTTCGAGCGCCACCAACTGGCGTTCGCCGGCGGTGGCCATCGCACGCATGTACTCGCTGAGGTTCATCTCGCGCTCTTCGGCACGTTCTTCGATCCATGTACGTTGGTAGTCGTACATGGAGAGTGTGAGCTTCACTTGTTTCCCCGTTCCGTCTTCGGGATCGGGGTCTGCGTTTGGTCCTATCATCTGTTTGGTTGTTGTGATTCTGCTATCGTTATTATACGTCTTCTAAGCGGTTCTTCTGAGTAAGGCCGGTAGAGTTCGTGCTGCAATCGTCGATTTATGAATGATGAAAGTCTGCTGAATGAGTGGAATGAGTGAATCGCATGATTGCGTCGGGATGCGTGACACGATGATACGGGCTTGATCATGCTTATTCTGCCCTCGTTCACCCCGGTATTCGTGGGGCTCTGAGCCGATACGTACGGCATAGGGCTCCTACCGGCCGACCACGCCCGTTTCGTTGTCACACATACAACTTTCTGGTGGAGATGTATAAAAGCTCGCCACGAGCATCAAAAATATGATGGAATTGGAAACGCTATATTCTGGAGTTAGAGGGCCTGCAATATGGTCGTGCTGTCATCGGGTAATTCCTACTGACAGTATACCCTATTAAACCCTTGGATTTCGTGACCGGCGTCTCAACGGTACAAATTACGCCATGATGAGAGACTTCTACACTGATTATGGGATACGAATCGGAATCACGATGTCGTGGTAGAATGCGGAGCGACGAGGACGACCGCGGACTTCATCGCCGACCGCTTGTGACGCTTGAGCCCTTTTTTGTTTGGGTGTGATCGTGAACATCTCGATAAGGGAGTCGGCCTGCCACACGACCGCGAGGCCGACAATACCCAGCGCCGTGGTAAGCTGGAAGAAGCCCTCGATCATGCTAGGGAGGTTATCCGCACTACAGACAGCGTTCGTCTGTGCGGCAGCGGGTTCCACAGCGAACAGGCTCAGGAAGACCACGATGAGCGTGGCCTGTCTGGGGATCCTGCTCGCCGCCGTGGACTGGCTGTCGGCGCGATTCGGAGCTGTCTCGGAGGGCGTATTATCTTGTGACATAGCGGGTTACTCCTCTGCGTCGTCGACGAGTGCTTTCAGATCAGCGTAGCGGTTGGTCTCGTCGACGATCTCGTCTTTCGTGTAGCCCTGTTCGCGGGCCCGTTCGAAGAGATCTCGAAGCTCGTCGGGGTCGACGTCGCGAAGCTCCATCTCATCTCGGAGGGCGCGGCGATAGAGGGCGGACCCGTTGATATGGCTGTTCCACGTCAGGTACAGGTCATCGATGTCTTCGATGGTGACTGCCCGTGTGATCATATGTGCGGGGTGGGTATGCACCGGTTGAGCCCCGGTCCATAGTGGTGCGATAGCTAGAAGATCGGTATATGCTTTCTGGCCCCTTCGTAGCGCAAGAATGTTAGATAAACTAAACTAGAATTACTTGTTCATGCCGTAGAAACTTAACCAACGAATTGTGAGAAGATATGTGTAGAATTTCATTTCTTCTCTCCCAGAGAAACAGACCTCTCGGGGGATAGCCGGATCAGTGAGAGTATTCGCTCCGGGAAGAAATTGAGTGACCGGAGACAATCGACGCGGGGGAATGTCCTCGCCAGTGCCGACCATAATGCGATTCGAGACGCGTTAGCGAACCCGCTGCAATCAACGTCCGATACAGAGCCGTACGGAGACGGGAACGCAGCACGAAGAATTCGGCGAGTTCTCGAGCATTACGGCGAATAATTCAGTGACGAAGATCGGTTCTCGATTGCCGACTGGTAGATTTCTTCGGTCTTCCGTGCATTTTTCGCCCATGTAAGATTGTTCAGCACGCATTCGCTGGCTTTCTTTCCAATTTGCTGTACTTTCGATTGATTGTCGAGGAGATCGGTCAGAATATCCGTGATGGCCTTCGGGTCATTTGGTGGTACGAGATATCCAGTTTCTCCGTTTTCGACGAATTCGGATGGGCCCTCACCTTCACAGCCGATCACAGTAGATTCACAGGCCATCGCCTCAATGTACGCGATCCCGAATGCTTCTTCGATACTTGGGAGTGCCATAATGTCGGTCGACTTGAGGTACGAAAATACATCCTCATGCGAGACGCTGCCCGCAAAGTGAACTGGTGAGTCAAGAGTTACAGCTTTCTGTTCTAGTTCCGCTCGCTGGGGACCATCCCCGATGAGAAGATAGTTGGGACGTGAGCCCGTCGGGAGGTCCTGTAGAGCCTCAAGGACATCGCCTTGCCCTTTCGTTGGTTGTAGTGATCCCACCGAGGCAACAACCATTCGATTCTCAGAAAAGCTATCAGGCAGTTTCGCTGAAGATGCTGACTGAAGTTTTGCTATTGGGACGCCATTCGGAACGACCCGAACCTGAGTCAATCCATCGAAGTGTTTTTTCGCCTTTCCAAGTAGAACTTCGCTGTTGAATACCATTTCGTCTGATGACTGGAATACAGTCCGAATTTGGCGACGACACAGTCGGTTCTTACTGCTCACCTGAATACTATTTCCGTGAACAGTCGTCACTAAAGGAATGTTCAATCGTCGACTGGCAGGAAGACACGCGTAGCCGTCCGGAAGTGGGACATGGGCGTTGATCACGTCTGGAGAGAAGCCAGAGTTAGACGTAAGATCCGAGATAGCATTATCAACGGTTCGGCGAACGCTTTTCGCAACTAGAGGAAGCGTATGGCGAGACGGAAGCGAGATATACTTCGGGTAGGATACGTTCACTCCGTCGAGCTGGCTGTGATCCGGAGTGTCTCGAAATCGTGCCCAGCGGTCCGGTAAGTATGGAATACTCGGGACGTATGGGGTCGGTGAAATCACCCTGACAGAGTGGCCTCTGTCCTGTAGTGCTTGGGCTTGCTGGTGAACGAAAATTCCTGGTACAGAATTCCTCGGTGTTGGATATAGGTGTGAGACAATAATAATATTCATTTAAATTACCTGTTAGGCGTATACTTCAATTTTGGAATGGATAATATGTACATCATTATTACATTTTTCCTATTTCTGACATAATTATTTCTTCGAACTCCTTCGCCATCCTTAATTGCGTGTACTTAGACCTCTCATCAGAATTTACATCATATACTACCTCGCCAGATTCTTGGAAAGTATGATACTGGTTGTGCAGCCACTTTTCTAGGGAATTTACTTCATGAAAAGACTCACCAGCCCCAGTATTTGCTAACAATTCTTCAACAACAGGAGGTGGTGTAATCGAAATTATCGGTCGCCGAGCTCCAAGATATTCAAAAATTTTTCCAGTATATCCACCTTCAGCACGCTTATCATCCCAATGAAGGGAAAGCAAGCAGTGGGATCGACGTTCTTCTTCCAACACTTTCTTTTTATCAACTCTTTCTCGAGCAGATATACAGTTTCGAATTCGGTACTGCTCAGCAAGATCGGCAATCCATTGGTGAAGATCACCATAGAACGCGATCTCAATATTTTCTTCTCCTATAATATTTTTACTGACTAAATTAGATACTGCCTCAAATAATAATTCTGGGTTTCGCTTCCCACGGTAAAATTGTCCAGGATAAATGATTGTGAATGTATCATTCAGACTGACTTCTGGATATTCACTACTGTCATAGCCGCTCAGAATTGCTTTTACATTACGGTTATGCAGATCTGAGAGATCCTCTGCTATAGGATCTGAGACCGTTATAATCTGGTCTGCAGGATTAATCGTCTTTATTTCCATCCTCTTTTCAATCAACGTCCTTATTTTCGTATGGTTTCGATATGGGTTCTGTGTCCACCAGTCACGAAAGTCCGCAATCCACGGTAGTTCGTACTTCGTGCTAAGTTGTGACGCTATTCTATGACAGGTGAAGGGACCAGAACTACTAATAATACAGGATATTTTCTCATTCTCTATTATTTTCTCCCCTTGTTTTATCCCATTTGGGCACCATAAGCGCTTGTTATCCGGATAATTAACTATCTCATCGCGAAGAAATCGAGCAACGTCTTTGAACTTCTTTTTTATGAGATTCGAGGTAGCTTTCTGGGTTTTGATTGGGCTACCCTCATTTGATCCCCTTTCCTCACCTTTAGAGGACACTTCTGCTCTATATTTATCCATAGCCTTTTTTACAAATCCTTTCGGCACTTCAGAAGAAACAATATTATATCTTTGATTCGAAGAGGTAGGATGATCGGCAGTTAATACAATTATATCCCAACCTAGTTCTGATAGATACTTGCATATACCACCGACTCTCATTGACGCAATGTGATTCTTGGGCGGTAAATAATATGAAACTACTAGAATTTGACCCTTATCATCCATTCTCAAGTCTCCTATGTCTTGATGAGTAAAAAAGTTAATCGTACGGCATTGTTCAGATTAGCTGATTCCAGATGAAGGCGAAGGTTTGGAGCCATGTTTCGGCGGAGCCGGCAGTGGCGTGGCGGAAATGCGTTGCAAACTGCTCAGTTCGGCGTTTGAGTTCTTTGAACAGCCGTTCGACGGCATTCCGATTTCCATGAGTGACATGCTGAAATCGGAGTGAAAGCTCAAACAACGCCGCTTGCAACCAGGGTGCGCCATCAACAAGAAACAGACTGTCGGCGACGTCATGTTTCTCGGCGAGTTCCTGCAGGAATTGTTTTGTCAAGACGATCGTTCTGGTTGGAAACAGCCTTACATGCAAGAATTCGTTCGACTCAGGATCGACAGCAGCGTACAGCCAAAATTGCTGGTCGTTGAGCTGAATCACGGTCTCGTCAACCGCAACGTGATTCGGGTTCTTGCCGCTGGCCGGCTGTAAGCCGGCTTTCTGGACCCAATTGTGCACGGTGGAGCGACACCGATCGACACCCAAGCCAGCTAAGACTGAGACGGTATCCGACAATGACAGCCCTGCTGCATGTAACTGGATACCCAGCTTCATCGCTGGCTCGGGTGTCGCCTCTCGCTCCACAAATCCTAACTCGAAGCCGCTGCTAAACTCAGTGAGGCGGTCGGGTTTTGGCATAGGCACCAAGAATTTCGACCGCCTCGTTCTTCAGACCTTATCTGAACAGTGCCTTAGCCCCAGTGAATTTCGGCACTGCCTCATAGCAGGCGACCAATCGGGGAGATATGCACCCTCAGCGAGGGCTAGTTGAACCTCTTCAGGGATGGTCTCCGCTAGTAGTTCAGGGAAGTTCTGAATGAAATAGGACATTTTACCGTACTTTTTACTGTATGGCGGTTGTTCAGACTAGATATGCCTCCAGATGGCTATACAACCGTCACTATCAGCGATAGCTTGGCAACGAAGCTTACACGAATCATGTCACACCACGATTGCTCCAGCTACGCTGAAGCAATCGAGTATGCTGCTGATACAACCCTCCTCCAAGAGGAAGAAATCACTATACGGGAACTGATTCATCTGCTCGCTGAACGGGTCGATGAAATTGATAAAACCAGTTTACAGTAACTATTACGGTAAGTTTACCCACAACTTCTCCTAGTCACTATCGGAGACCATCCCGGTGACCCTGCTGAGGTAACGCTGAGGTGGTCATAGTGGACAGGGACGACCTCAGCAATGACGAGCTTCTCTCATGAGAAGGCTGAAGTATTATACGAATCCTCCCTTTAGGACACTCAAAATGCGGACCAAGGACTCACAGCGGTTATCTCCGCATATTCAGGCCGTGACGCTCATCTTGATTGTGCTCGGGACTCTAGGCCCAGTACTCCCTGGAGTAGAGGTGTCTATTGGAAACTTGTTTCCGTATCGAATCGCGCTCATTCCTGCCTACTGTCTGTACACGATCTATGTCCTCCGGTACCACCACTTTCGTATAGCCGTTACGATGTCCGGTATAGCGTTCGCCGCGTTCGCCCTACTACTTTTCGCTGCCACGCTCAATTCTCTCGTGACAGGCGGACCAATAACTAATAGTCTCTTGCTTCTTGGAACGAACTTTGCAATTCTCTTGGCGATTGCTATCGGCCTCACAGACAGGATTGGGGTATACCGAGGATGGCTAGTGCTGACCGGACTTGCCATTCTCGCAATGGGGGTAGCTACAGTTGAACTTCTGACTGGTTGGCATGTCTCGTATAGTCAGCTCCAAACGGTTCCAAACCGGCCACCATATAGCGGATGGTTTACTGCGTGGTTCACGAACGTCAACGACCTTGCGTACCTTCTTCACTTTGGGACAATCCTTCCGCTTGTTCTCGCTCTTCGCCCGTCCCAAGACTACCTATTCCGAATCCTCTGCGGCCTTCTCTGGGTGGCTAGTGTCGCAATCGCTATTCATCTTGACGCGCGTGCGGTAATTCTCGCTGCCGGTATCGCAGTAGTTGTCGCTATCGGGCTCATTCGCCTCCCCCGATTCCGTCTGGCTGTGAAACATCTCTCTGTCCGCACCGGATTGGTTGGTGCACCTCTTCTTGGGATAATACTTACCGTTATATTCGTCTACTGGCCGAATCCGTTCTCAATGGCGGAATCTTCGCTTTGGATTCGGTGGCAACTTCAGAAAGCAGCAGTAGTCTCTAGTGGATTGTTCGGTAATGGATTTGCACGAACGAGTTGGGCGATCAGCCAGTCCGGAGTTGAAACCGCGATGATTCTTTCCCCGCATAGCTGGTTCGGTGCGATTGTCGGAAGTACAGGTATAGTTGGACTCATGTGTTTCCTTACATTCTATGGTGGGACTGTTGTTCAGTTGGTACGTGTGTCTCAAGAGATAGACCCGGTGAGAGCTACAAGTGCTGTATCGCTTATCACACTGCCGTTCGCTAGCCTCGGGCCGAGTAATGCGCTCCAGACAATAGTATTTTGGACAGTGATTGGTCTGGCGATATTAACTCTGGAGCAGGTCATAGTTGAGAACAGTAATGTCGTTACATCACATTATTAACATTCATGGATATCAGGAATATTGACAATATGAGGGTTTTTCAGGGGCCGATCGAGATCTCGGGTCAAGTCGGGAACTACGCGAAGGCCATCAGAGAGACTGAGCATGAAGCAACAGCCGCCGTATTTGAACCTCATAAGTTCGGTTACGAATACGACGAGCTGATATACCCAAATGGATTCCCCGGGAAATGGCGAAGTCGAATCCGTCGCGTGCGGTATGCGCTCGAAACAATAGCAAAATACGACGTCCTCAACTACTGGGCTGGCCATACGCTACTGGGTGGTGTTGACCTACGTGCTGCCTCTTCTCTCGGGACCCCTACTGTGATGACATTCTGTGGCAGCGAAATCAGGCCGGTTCGAGAAGCAGCTAAACGAAGTGAATTTCTGGACCCCGATGAGTGGCCAAGGGAACCAAGAGACGATGAATATCTGGCCAGTTTGAATGAGACTCTCGATCTGGCGGTATATCAATACCACGAGCTTGAGCCATACGTCAGTAGGCACTTCGACACAGTTGCACACGTTCCAAGAGCAGTGGACTGCGAAAAAATCACACCTCAGCAGTCCAAGGATGACGGCGTTTTCCGCGTGGCTCACGCCCCAAGCAATAGGAAACTCAAGGGAACGAAGTACTTGACTGCCGCAGTAGAAGCACTCAAAAACGGCGGATATGACATACAGTTACTTGAAGCGAAAGGGGAACACGCAGAGGTAATCGAAACGTTGCAGCGTGCTGATGTAGTTGTTGATCAGCTAAGACTGGGCACAATCGGTGTGGTGTCTTTAGAGGCGATGGCTACAGAGACACCAGTCATTTGCTACATACGTGACGACCTCAGGGAAAAGTACCCAGAAGCGCTTCCCGTCGTTAACGGAACCCCCGACAATATTGAAGGTGTTCTCAAGGATCTTTATGAGGACCCAGAGCGGAGAACTGATCTCGGCAACCGTGGTCGAGAGTACGTAACGAGCCATCACAGCCTTCCGAAAATAGGAAGGCGTCTTCTCAAAGTCTATGAGTCGGTTTTATAACTCAGCTTTGCACGTTAGCGTCAGCGGCTGAATGAACGAAGAGGTGGTCGATCTCTTCCATAAGGTCATCGACGCCCCGATCATCGTTGTCCCGAACCCACGAGAGAAGGTTGTACACGGCTTCTTTTAGGGAGTGTTCGAGGTTCGCTCGAAGCGATGACGCTTTCGAGCGAACCGTTCCCAAGGCGCTCGAATCGGGATCAAGACGAACGAGACTGTAGGCAGCCATGAGAAGGTGCCAGTGCCGACTGGCACCTTCGTCGGTCTGAAAATACAAGCCGCCGAATCGACAAAAGTGCCCAAAGCCAGCTTGAGGATTTAGGATATCTATAGGAGCTACTTCCTATACTAAGCTGAATACAGTTCCGCGTACGTTTCCCCGGCTTCGAGCAGTTCTTCGTGTGTTCCGACCTCCTTCACTCTACCGTCTACCATCGTGTAGATGCGGTCGGCGTTCCGAACGGTTGAAAGCCGGTGGGCAACGACAACAAGCCCGTGATCAGCGTCGAGTGATTCGATGCCGTCGTGGACGTCTTGTTCGATGTTCGTGTCGAGGTCGCTCGTCGCCTCGTCCAGCAGGAGGAAATCAACATCCCGCACGAGAGCCCGAGCCAAAGCCACACGCTGTTTCTGACCGCCCGAGAGGCGGACACCATCATCACCAAGCGTCGTTTGGTACCTGTCCGGAAGTTCATCGAGAAATTCAGTTACGCACGCGAGATCACACGCACGCTCAATCTCCGAACGAGACGCATCACGGTTGCCGACGCGGACATTGTACTCCAGCGTGTCGTTGAAGATGTACGGGTTCTGGCGAACCACCGAAAGGTGTTCCCGCCACTCCGTCAAGTCAAACTCCTGAATAGGAGTTCCATCCGCGCGAATCACACCTGAGTCCGGTTCATACATCCGTGCCAGCAGCGACACGATCGTCGACTTTCCAGCACCGGAGGGGCCGACAAACGCGATAAACTCGCCGCGTTCGACCGAGTAGGAAACGTCGTCGAGTACCTGTTCGTCACCGTCGTACGAGAAGTCCAGCGAATCCGCTTCGATTCGCTCGACCGGTGACGGTACTGGTGTACTGCCTTCGGTCGGCTCTTGGCTGGCCTGCATCTCGTCAATTAGCTGTTCTGTTCGAACAAGATGAGGGAAATCCCCCTCAATCCGGTAAATATAGGTGTTCAAATTGCTGATTTTCGGCGAGAGACGAAACATAGCGAACAGGAAGACACCAAGCCCAGCAAGTGATAACGACGAGAACTCGAGTGCAAAGTAGATAAGCAAAAACACCGTGATCGCAGTAGTCAGCTGGTAGAGGTTCTGGATCGCCGCCTGGTTCCGACGGAGAGTGACTTTGGAGCGTGCGAACGTTCCGATGTGATTGTCAAAATTTTCGAAAAACTTCTCTGATAGACCGAATAGCTTCACGTCACGGATACCTTGTGTTCCAGCTTGTACGGTCTCCTGTACACGCTCGTTTGCTTCAGCTACCCGGTCGCCAACCGAGTATCCCGACTCGAAGCGGTAGCGAATGAGATATGTAAGCCCCGCCAGAATGCTGCCTGCTACGAATGTCAATAGTGGGGCAAGATAGAGTGCAACTGAGATGTACATCAGACTTAGAAGACCCTGCTCGACGATGCGGACTAACCTCATTATCGCATTTCCTGCTTCGCGAGACTGGGTGACGATCGCATTTAGAATGTCATCTGATCCCTGCTCATCGAAGTACCCAATTCGAGAGTTTAATGCGCTTCTGTATGCACGTGTCTGGAGGTCTCGCACGTACTGCACCCGGAGCATCGCGCGGAGCCAAGCGACGAGGAACGATGCAGTGTATCGTAAAGCCATGACGAGCGCTACGCCGGCGATAATATACTCCAGCGTGAACGGAACGCCGACAAACTCGTAAATCCAGAGGAACCCCTCCGCGAAGCCACTCGCTTCGCCGGTCCCCCGTGCTTGCTGGATAATAGGCAGAAGAAATCCAAGTCCAATCCCCTCGAGTATGGCAGCGATGACGCTCAGCAGGATAATCCCGAGAGTGAATATTGGACGAAAAAGTGCCACGCGCTTAGCGGCACCAAGCTTCTCAATCAGAGATAGTTGACCCGACATCTAGATCGTATAGGACGTAAGAGGTACAGGTGGATTAACTCGTTCGATGTCGATTCGGGGATTCAATGCAAGAGAGTCCTGAATCGATATCTGTCTTGGTCCCTTCCTACTGAATATTTGAGAACTGTAAATCGAAAACGACATCTAATGCCAGTGTGATTTTATAACATACAGAGAAAAGATCAACAGGAAAACTAATATCTGCACCTACTCTTAGCGACACCAATTGATACTAACAAATGCCTACTGTAGTTCACCTATCGACAGCACATTCTACGGGAGATACACGTATCTTTCATAAGGAGTTACAGACACTTGCATCACAGGGATACGACTGCCACTACATCGTCTTCGACGATGGAAAGATGGAGACGCGAGACGGTGTTCAACTTCATCCGATAGGCAATCGAGACTCTCGACTCAAACGCTGGCGTGATCTGCCCCAGTTGTACTCTGAAGCTTCCGATCTTGCTGCCGACGTATATCACATCCACGACTGGGATTTACTTCCTGTCGGTATTGCTCTAAAACGGTGGACATCCGGAAAAGTCATTTACGATGTCCACGAGGACTACCCACATCTCATCCGTGACCGAGACTGGATTCCGGACTTGGTTCGGCCGGTGGTAGACTCGGTCTTTCCACGGGTCGAGGCCCTATCTAGCAACTACTTCGACGGGGTAATTGCTGCCACCGAATGGGTCGCGGATAGCCTTCGTGATCGTGGAGTTACAGATATCACTACAATTCACAACTTCCCTAAAATACAAAGTATAGACATCAACGACGAGGCAATAGAGGTTACTGACAGTAAATACACTCTCGTATATGTCGGTGGTCTCTCGCAGGTCCGTGGACTAACAGATATGATCGAGGTAGTTGCAGAACTACGTGACCGTGGACTAAGCGTTTCGCTCGTTTGTCTGGGCAAATTCACGTCGGAGCGATTCAAGCACGACGCTAGAGCACGTATCCGTGCGTTAGGGGTTGAAGATGCCATCGAGTTTCCGGGACGGGTTGACTACCAACAGATGTTCCAATACCTTTCTACCGCTGACGTCGGTCTTGCCATATTAGACGTCAAACACTACGAGGGAGGAATTCCCACGAAGCTCTTCGAATATATGTACGCGGGACTGCCGGTCGTTATTACTGATATTCAGGCTACCGAGAGATACATGTCGCGAGACTGGGGTCGGATCATTCCCGAACACGAGACGGACAAACAGGCGGACGTCATCGCTGATCTCCTTGACGACCCTGTACTACGTTCCGAGATGGGGTCGGCAGGTCGAAACGCAGTTGAATCCCGGTTCTCGTGGGAATCAGAGGAAGAGAAGCTACTCGAATTGTACGAGGACGTGCTCTCGAAGCGCTAGCTGACGTACTCCTCAAGCGTTTCCCTAACTGCGCGAGCTGCGTTACCGTCACCGTACGGTTCGGGCTTCTGTTCTGGTGGCACCCAGTCGCGATCCAAAGCGGTAGTGATTTTGTCGTAGTCTGCCCCGACGAGCGTATTCCACCCTGCGTCCACCGTCTCGACCCACTCGGTTTCGTCGCGCAGCGTCACACAGAACGTATCGAGGAAAAAGGCCTCCTTCTGGATTCCACCGGAGTCGGTGGCGATACACTTGGCCGTATCGAGCAGTCGAATAAAGTCAACGTAGTCGAGGGGATCAATGATTTCGACACAGTCATTTGCGAACTCCCACATATCGTAGTCACGGAGACGAGACTCAGTCCGCGGGTGAAGCGGGAGGATGACGGGTTGGTCCGTGTCGCGCAACGCCTCGAAGATTGACTGAAGGCGCTCCCGCTCATCGGTGTTCTTGGCACGGTGGACAGTACTCAATATGAATTCTCCCGGCTCTATCGATAACCTATCGAGGATGGTCGATGCCGTCGCGGCACGCCCTCGAACTTCGAGGACGGCGTCGTACATTACGTCGCCGGTAGCGACGGTTCGATCAGATTGTCCCTCGTCGTCAAGGTGGTTAACAGCGTCCTGGCTTGGTGCAAGTAATAGATCGGAACCGTGGTCGGTGAGAATCCGGTTAATCTCCTCTGGCATATCTCGGTTGTGGCTCCGGGGTCCTGCTTCGACATGGACGACAAGCGGGTCCATCTTTGATCCGGCAACTGTACCCGCCAGTGTCGAGTTGGTATCCCCGTACAACAACACTACATCGGGAGATTCCTCTTCGATTAGCCGCTCTAGCTCCACAATCATCTCCGCAGTCTGTTCCCCGTGTGGTTCGGAGCCGACACCGAGGTTGTAGTCGGGTTCCGGAATTTCGGTACTTCCCAATCGAGGATTCGGAGGCTGAGTTGAGTTGGTCTGCACCGTCCAATCTCGGAACGGTAGCTCCGTGAATCGAAGCATCGGTCTGAACTGAACAGAGACAGCAGTGAGAACGGTTGTTGAAGCGGTTTCTGAGGGGTGCTGCTGCTGCTGATAACTCGCTAGCCATAGGCCGCGGGCTGGCCGTCAGCCCGCGGCCGAAGCGTACGCGTCAGGCACACCGACACCGTTCATCTTGATCTCCCACCGCCGCTCTAACTCTGTTTCCAGCTCGTGGCGAATCCAGTCACAGAACGTCGTGAACGTGAACTCCTCGGGCAGGTCGCGCCCGCCCCGCTGCGGGCGGGCGACGACCGCCCACCGGAGCACTAGCCACAGATTCTCCAGTAGGAAACTCACGATTACGAAGGCAAACCGGACGATTGGATCCTGTGTCGTCGTTGTTGCTCGTGCTTGGCGAAACAGCCGGTAGCTGGTTTCTATCGCCGAGCGTTTCCGGTAGCGTCGTTCGACCTGTGTGGGCGTGCAATCTCCGAGATCGCACGCCACGTATCCACGAACAACCTCGCCGTGCTTGTCTCGATCACCGTTTTGGTATGAGACAGAAACAGCGAGCGGGAAGCGCAGTTCCCGCTCGCGTCCCTTGTACATGCGGTAGGTCGTCATGTACGAGCAGTGCGTGGCGAGTTTGTCCTTCATGCGCTCACCCTTCTCTTTGACAGGGATCACCGTCGTCGCTAACTCGCGTGCGCGACGAATCACCCGTTCGTTGTAGAAGCCACGATCCGCAAGTAGGAGGTCTATCTCGAAGGGATAGGTGCCGACGCGGTCGAGGACGCGCTCGACCGCGTCGGCTTCCTTCTCGTCGCTACGGACGTAGGTGAGTGCCAGCGTGACTGGCTTTCCGTTCGAGACGACGTAGGCGGTACAATAACGGTGGCACGTTGTCGTTCCGTCTTTGGGATTCGTTGTACAGAGTTCTCCGTCTTCCTCGGCGGGGTCACCGTGGTATGGGTTATCGACGAAGTCGACGGAGACGATTCTCGACCGGTCAGGGTCGAGAATCGTCAAGGCAAGGTGTCGAAACAGGATGTTTGCTGCCATTTCGAGCTTCTCACGTTGAAGCGTGTGAAGCCAGTCCATCACGGTATCGTCGCAGGGAGTATCGTCCGTTTGGGACGTGACCTCCCAAACGGACGACTGGTTGACGCTGGCCATGGTGACGACAGGCCAGATATCACCGGAATCGAGGGGCGAGCCCTCGATTCCTCGAAGCGGAAGCTGTCCAATTACGTCGGCCGCTACATCTTTGACGTCTGCTGCCGAAAGAACACCGTCTGGTTCAGGTAGCTTCAACACACTTCTGAACCGGACATCTTCCTCAATCAGAGCGACGCTTCAGTTCCGCTGCTCACGTCGGTTGGGAAGTACCGAATTTCTAGCTCTTCGAAGAACACCCCCGACAGCTCTTCATCGTAATGTTGCCCCGTGTGTACTAAGACCTCCTCATGTGCTTTCCTGAGGTCTTTTGAAACGACAAACGCCTTGATGAACTGCGGGCGAGCACCTACAACTGAGAGAACTTTCATCAACACGTCGTAGACAGGGTCGATGTCAGTGCCGAGGACGTCGTTGAGCGTGTCGACGAGTTCGTTGATTGTGATGCGGCCACCACAGCCAACGTTGAACGCTTCGCCCGTCACGTCGCTCTCCGCGGCGAGGATGTTCGCTTGGACGGCGTTGTCGATGAACGTGAAGTCACGGGACTGCTCGCCATCACCCTAGGTGGTGAGACATTTGTCGTCCATCTTTCGTGAGGTAACTGTCGTGTGCTTGGGGAACCAGTTGGACAGATGGCGAAGAGACAGCACAGTAAGAACGCACTAAGTCGGGTTTTTAAAGCGTGATACCGGTGTTTGGTATAATCAACGAGTTTAAGAGACTGACACATAATCCTTGAGGTATGGTTTCAGTGGCGCTTTTCGGGAGCCGTCCGCTCAGTCGCTCCTGTTTAGAACTACTTCATGAAGAACCGGAGATTTCCGTGGAAGCGATCGTAACGTATCCAGAAGGTCACGATGGTTGGTGGGACGGGTCGCTACGGTCGAAGGCTGAAGAGTACGGGTATCCGGTCGTCGAAGAGGATGAAATTCTCGAGTACGAGCTTGATTACATTATTAGCGTGCTCTATTATGACATCCTCGATGCGGCGCTCTTGGAACATCCTACCTATGGTGGATTAAATCTTCATCAAGCAGAGCTCCCGCGATACAGAGGAAGTAATACGTTTAGTCACGCGATTATGAACGCGCGCGGCGATGATTACTGGAAGTACGGAACCACGCTACACTTCATGTCCGAGGAGGTCGACGAGGGGGATATTGTCGCCCGCAAGTTCGTAGATATCACGGAGGAAGATACCTCAAAGTCGTTATACAAGAAGGCTGAGCAGGCCTCGGTTGAGTTGTTCGAGGAACAGCTCCCCAATATTATCTCCGGCAAAGTTCAGTCGATGCGAACTCCTCAATCAGAGTTTGACGGGCAAACATATTTCTACAATAAGACGAGCTTGGACGGGGAGAAAGAGATCCCCGTAGAACAGCTCATTGATGACGACGCTCTGTCGGTGTACGATAAAATTCGGGCGCTCGATTTCCCTCCATTCGAGCCGGCGTACACCAAAATCGAGGGGCAGAAAGTCTACCTCACGAAGACGTCTTACGAGGACCTACCCGTCTCCACTCCGGAACCAAGAAAAACTGAAGAACCAGTAGGGAACTGATGATTCCGATTGCTTCGCCAGAGGTGAGCGAGGAGGAGAAGCGACGAGTCGAGGCAGTGCTCGACTCCGGGATGATTGCAGACGGGCCGGAGGTTCGGACGTTCGAAGATGAGTTTGCGGCGTTTTGTGGAACAGAATACGGAGTCGCTAGCTCAAATGGAACGACAGCACTTCATACGGCATTCGAAGCACTTGACATCGGAGAGGGCGATACAGTCGTTACGTCCCCGTTCTCGTTCGTGGCGAGTGCAAATGCAATTCGACTTGCTGGGGCGACACCGGTATTCGCAGATATCAATCCGGACACGTTCAACCTCGATCCGCAAGCCGTCGAAGATATCGCCCGAGAACGCGACATAGATGCCATTCTAGCCGTCCACCTCTACGGTCTTCCCGCGAACCTGGAGCAGTTGCAGGATATCGCAGATGAGCATGACCTCGTACTTGTAGAGGATGCAGCCCAAGCCCACGGGGCCGAATATAATGGTATGAAAGTCGGATCGTTTGGGGATGCGGCGTGCTTCTCGTTCTATCCGACGAAGAATATGACTACTGGCGAAGGTGGAATGATAACCACTGATCGAGACGATGTCGCCGAGAAGGCAGCGAGTTTCGCGAATCACGGTCGTTCTGTGGATGGCGGATACGAACATATTCGGGTTGGCCAGAACTATCGGATGACCAGTATCGCGGCGGTCATCGGACAAGTGCAGTTAAACCGCCTTCCGGAGTACGTCGAGACCCGACGTGCGAACGCAGCACTGCTTAACCGCGGGCTTGCTGATTCCGACCTCATTACGCCTGTCGAACCGAACGATTGCCGGCACTCGTATCACCAGTATACTGTTCGGGCTGGCGACCGTGACAAACTTGCAGAACACCTTGAGGACGCCGGTGTGGGAACAGGAGTGTATTATCCGACACCGATACACAAGCAACCAGCCTATGAAGATATCACGTGTAGTGCACCCGTCGCCGAGGAAGTCGCGAACGATGTACTCTCCCTGCCGGTTCATCCTAATCTCTCGACGACAGACATCGAAACTATCACGCAAGCAGTTCACGAATACGAGGCACAACGATGAGTCGACAGCAGAAGACGCTCGATACCGGCGTGATTGGTACTGGAAGCATGGGCCGTCACCATGCACGCGTCTACAACGAGCTTCCAGAATCCAATTTAACCGGGATATATGACGTTGACAACGAACAAGCAGCTCAGGTAGCGGCGGAAAACGGTACGGAGTCACTCGGGCTCGATGAGCTCCTTGCGCGTGTTGACGCGGTATCGATCGCCGTGCCGACGGTCCATCACTACGAGATTGCAAAGCAGTGTATAGATCAAGGCGTCCACGTACTGGTCGAGAAACCGTTCGTGGACGAACAGCAACAAGGCGAGGAGTTAATCGACCTTGCCGAGGAAAACGACGTTCAGATTCAAGTTGGCCACATCGAACGGTTCAACCCAGCAGTTGTAGCACTCAAGGACATCATCCCGGATATCGACATTATCAGCGTGAAAGCTGAGCGACTGGGGCCACCGCTTGACCGGACGGTGAAGGACAGTGTCGTGAAGGACCTGATGATTCACGACATCGACATCCTGCTGTGGCTGATCGACGAAAACGTCTCATCAGTTTCCGCACTCGACAGCGATGAGGCGTACACGACCGCGAACTTCGAATTCGAAGATGGCTCAATCGGAAGCCTGACTGCTAGTCGCGTCACACAACGGAAGGTTCGGACGCTCACGATTACCGCGCATTCATGTCAGATTGAGGTTGACTATATCGACCAGACGGTCGAGATTTATCGGCATTCGCTACCGGAGTACATCGAGGAGAACGGCGACGTCCGATACCGGCACGAGAGTATCGTGGAACGCCCGATGGTGAAAAACGAGGAGCCGTTGAAGAGCGAGCTATCCTCGTTTATCGACTCGGCTGGGTCTGGTGAGGCACCGGAAGTATTGGGTCGTGACGGGCTACGTGCAGTCGAGTACGTTGACAAAATCGAAGCGTTGGTCAATCAGGGAGGTAACTCAAATGAGTGAGTTAGAAGGCAGGCAGTCGCTATACGGAACCGAGGAATCGGAAGCAGAGCTTCGTGACGCCTTTACAAGCGGCCAGATTCCGGTTGCCGTTTATGGGCTTGGGAAAATGGGCCTCCCGCTTGCTGCGGTGTATGGAGACGTCACTGGGAACGTCATCGGTGCGGACATCGACCCTGACGTGGTTGCATCCATCGAACGCGGCGAGAGCCACGTCGACCGGGAGCCAGGCCTCGACGAACTTGTCGGAGAATTAGTTGAAAGACAGGAATTTCGGGCTACGGACGAGCCAGCTGAAGCAGCGTCCGAAGCAACGGTTCACGTCATCATCGTACCGACGCTAATCGACGAGCAGAACCGGCCGGACCTGTCGGTTGTCCAGGCAGTGAGCGAGGACATCGGGCGTGGAATGAACGAGGGGGACTTCGTAATCATCGAGTCGACGGTCCCACCACAGACGTGCAGGAACGTTGTCCTCCCGATTCTTGAAGAGGAGAGTGGGCTCTCCCCGGGTGACTTCGGGGTCGCGTTCTGTCCAGAACGCACGGCCAGCGGTCGCGCACTGAAAGACATCCGTGGGGAGTACCCGAAAGTCGTCGGGGGTGCTGATGAGGAGAGCACGGCAGTCGCCGAACTCATCTATGACGAGATAAACAGTAGTGGCGTAATTCCCACCTCAGATATCGCAGTCGCGGAGGCAACCAAGCTATTCGAGGGCTTGTACCGCGACGTGAACATCGCGCTAGCGAACGAACTGGCTCGGTTTACTGACGAACTCGGAATTGACGTGAACGAAGCGCTCGAAACGGCGAATACGGCGCCCTACGTCGACCTGCATACTCCGGGACCTGGTGTTGGCGGCCACTGTATTCCGTACTATCCATATTTCCTTATTCACCCGTTCGAGACCGACGCACCACTCCTCGAAACTGCACGCGAAGTGAATGACGGAATGCCGGAGTTCACCGTCCGGAAACTCACCGAGGAGTTCGAAGCCGAAGGCCGCGAACTTCAGGGTTCGACGGTGTTAGTTCTTGGGCTGACGTACCGTCAAGGTGTCAACGAAATTCGTGCTACGCCGGCACTCCCGATTGCCGAACAGTTAGAGACACTCGGTGCTGAAGTCCGGGTCGTCGATCCAGTACTGGATGACTTCAGTTCGTTTGCTGGGACGCCGGCGGACCTCGACGAGATCTACGCCTGTGACCCGGACGCTGCAGTAATGGTCACCCCGCAAGACGAATTCGACGATATCGAGTGGGGGCACTTCAATCCCCTTATTGTTATTGACGGACGGCAGTCGTTAGATCTCGCAGATACGCCCCATCGAGTATACACGATTGGGAGTGGCCGACAGTAGGTTGCGTTCGCGCCCGGAACATCGAATAGTATAAGAAAATCCTTCTCAAGGGTTCTGGTATTACGATGCAGATTCTCTCCGTCGTGGGTGCGCGTCCCCAGTTCATCAAAGCGTACGCAGTCTCGAACGAACTCCGAAAAGAGCACGACGAGGTGTTGGTTCACACTGGCCAGCACTACGACGAGGAGATGTCCGACGTGTTCTTCGAGGAGCTCGACATTCCACGGCCGGACCACAACCTCGGTGTCGGGTCAGATACGCACGCGAATCAGACCGCGGAGATGATGGTGGGGCTCGAAGAGCTCGTGCATCACTACGAGCCGGACGTGCTGCTCTGTTACGGGGATACGAACTCGACGCTAGCCTCAGGAATCGTGGGGTCGAAAGAAGACGTGGTGTTTGCGCACGTCGAAGCCGGCCTCCGGAGTTTCAACCGTGAGATGCCCGAGGAGATCAATCGCATTCTGACTGACCACGCCGCAGACCTGCTTTTCGCGCCGAGTGAGCGTGCGATGGAGTATCTCGAGTCGGAGGGCATCACTGAACGCGCACACAACGTCGGTGACGTGATGTACGACGCATTGCTCAGTGCGCGCGAGAAGGCAGTTTCGCAGTCAACAATTCTGGACGAGCTAGATCTGCGTGACGAAGCGTACCTCCTCGCGACGGTTCATCGACCCCGGAACACGGACGACAGGGAACGTCTCGAAGCGATTCTGGAGACGCTCGCCGCAGACGACCGTCGCGTCGTCCTCCCGGCGCATCCGCGGACGGTCGATCGGCTAGAGCAGTACGGTCTCCTAGACGCGATAGAAGAGGAGGTCACACTCATCGACCCTGTCGGGTACCTCGACTTTATCAATCTCCAAGCGAACGCCGACATCATCATCACCGATTCCGGCGGCATCCAGAAGGAAGCGTTCTTCCTCGACATACCGTGTGTCACGCTCCGGGGGGAAACCGAGTGGCCGGAAACAATCGAGGCAGGTGGGAATATCCTCGTCGGTGCTGATCGAAACGCGATTCGAGACGCGTTAGCTAATCCACCGCAATCAACGTTTGACGCAAAACCGTACGGAGACGGAAACGCAGCACAGAGAATTCAGGATATTCTCGAACGTTACGATGAAATTTAGCGTCGAAGATTACTTTTCAATTACTGGCTGGTAGATTTCTTCTCGGGATCTGTCGACCCTTCCGTGTACTCGTATCCGAGTGATGCAGTCGGATGAATCTGAGAACCATCCCCGTGTCATCCGTCATTACTGTAATTTCGTATCTATGCGACTTAAATGCGGTTATTATATATTTACGCTCGACACCATATCGTATATTATACACTGACGCTGTCTGTTTCGTGAACAAGCTCACGACAAGAGTGGAGTTAAATATGTAATCAACTCAAACAGGACGTATGGATACGACCGTTTCAGTCGTGATGACAACATATTCTGGGGATAACCAAGACGAATTACAGGACTGCTTTACTAGTTTATTAGAGCAAAAACGGCAACCAGATGAGGTGATTATTGTACGGGGACACAATCTCCCATCTGAACTGGTCGAAGTGATTACTGAGTTTGAAGTGAACGCACCCTTCTCTGTACACGATATTGCTATTGATGAGCGGGGACGAGGCCATGCTCGAAACGTTGGTGTGGAAAGAGCAACCTCCGAGTTCATTGCTATTATTGATGCTGACGATATAGCGTGTCAAGATCGGTTGAGTAGACAGTTAGAATATTTTGACGCAAACCCATCCACCGATGTTGTTGGGGGATATATTGGAGAATTTGAAACGGATCCTAACGAAACTACATCTGTTCGTGAAGTACCGACAGAACTAGAGGAGATTAAGAGAATGGCGTATTATCGGTGTCCAATTAATCATCCAACAGTTATGTTCCGGCGTGATGCCGTGCTTGATGTGGGAAATTATCGAGAGATGGAATACGGAGAGGATTATGAACTTTGGTGTCGGCTATTAGCGAATGACAAAGAACTCGCAAATATACCTGAGATACTTGTAAAAGTTCGAGCTACGGAGCTGATAACACGACGCCAAGGCCGCGAGATCGCCCGTCGTGAAGTCCAGTTACAACGTGCTATCGTTCAATCAGGGTTCTATGGATGGGGCATCGCGTTTGCGAATCTCGGTATTAGAATTCCGATTCGCCTCCTTCCGAAACAGTTCTTGAAGCGGATCTACCAGAAGATCCTCCGCTCATAGATTATATATCGATATGTAGTTTATCGTCTGGATATACGCCTAATTCTAAGCGCATCATCCCTGTACACCCCGATATCACAGTTTTAGCACTTCCGGAGTTCGTACTTGTGCTTAATCGAATAAGCACAAGTAGATTCTAGTAGGTCGCCGCCGTACCAAGAGCCAGCCCAATGGCCGAACGCCAGCCAACCGATGCTGACACCCACAAACCCCTCCCTAAAGCGGTCGAGGAGTGGGTTCAGAAGAAAAGCAAGCCCGGTGGCGGGGGGAACTACGCCCGCGAAGCTGACCGCGTCCTCACAACGTTCATCGACTGGACGCCCGACTCCGTCGAGACCGTACGCGACGTCTCGCGACGCATAATGATGCAGTACGCCGAACACCTCCATCGTCGAGCCGACGCACGCGTCGCGGATCCAGACGACGAGGCAGGTATCACGGGACGGACCGCCCAGCAGTACTACGCGCTCGTCCGCGCCTTCTTCACCTACTGCGTGAAGTGGGGATATCGCGAGGAGAATCCCGCCGAGCACAAGCCCGCGGTGGAAGAACTACCTGATGCATCAATCGGCGCGGACAGTAACCACCAGCAGTTCTGGAGTCCGCAGGAGCGAACAGCGTTCATTCAGTATGTGGATGAGCGTGCGCACGACGCGATTTCCGGGCGGGGTAGCGACGCTGTGGAGGAAGCACGGGATCGAGCGCTCGTCTACCTGTTTGCGTACTCAGGTGCGCGGAGCGCTGAGCTCCTCCGTGACCCCAATGACTCGCGCCGGACAGGGGTCACGTGGGCGGACGTGGATCCCGAAGCGGGTGTGATTCGGGTCCTGGGGAAGAGTCAGACAGCTGGTGAAGAGGTACAGTTACCGAGTCAGGCCCGCCCGGCCGTAGAGCGGTATCGCAGGATTCTCGGTCCACCGACGGAGGAGTGGCCGGTGTTTCCGACGCGGCACGTGCCGTCGTTATACGAATGTGCGCGTTCGGAACTCAGCGAGCGCGTAGATGGCTTGGAATCGGAACTCGAGGCGAACGGTCCAGAGGCAGTGCTACGTCGGTATGAAATTCCTCCGCCATCGATCACCACGGAGACCGTTCGGAATATCTTCCGCCGACTCTGCAAGGAGGGTGAGATCCCTGTCGAGGGCGAGCACGAGTACCTGAAACCGCACGGAGCGCGGCGCGGTGCTGGCGAGGCCCTCTATCGCGCAGAGGGTGCTTCGGCGGCTCAACGTGCGCTCCGCCACGAAGACCCATCCACTACATCAAAAATGTACAGTCATATTGAGGCGAGCGAGCAGGCAAAGGTCGCGAGTGACGCATTCGAGGTAATCGACGAACAAACAACGACCGAGGACGATGTCAGCTGAGAACATCTCAATCACCCGATTACGTCCGGAACGAGCGAGTAACGCATTCACGTCTCACAACCGGGGTAGCAGATGGGAGACCGTCGATATCTCGGCAGTCTTGGAGTCCGGTGATTTGGAGGCGTACGCGATACAGTACGAAACAACGGCCCAGAAACACTGGATCCAGATCCACGAGCAGGATTCAAGCGAGAATTTCAGGCACGTACGGTTGAAGGTCGTGTTGCGGATTTTCTCTACGAGCTCGGGCACGATGTTGCCCGTCCGCTTGAGGAGTGGGAGCAGGATGAGTGGCGAGTTATCGACCCAGAGATAGCGTACACGTGTTTCGAGCGGCGGTACTCGAACGGTCGTGCTGACGTCGCATATTTCGATAACGGCTTCCACATTATCGGAGAGGCTGAGAAGTGTTCGGCGAAGAAGCTCATAGAGGGTGGCGTAGATGCCGATAACGCGGTTTTCTTGTTGTTGCCGTACGAGTGGATGGAGTTCGAAACCGAGCGGTCAAAACCGGTTATGGACATCAGCGAGATTGACGAGCCGATCTCGGCGGCGGGCGCATTCCCGGCACGGTTTGATATCACTGCAGAGATTGTGGCCTTCATTCGTCCAGATGAAGATCTTGCTGACTGTCTCTATCTCTAGTGGCACGCAAAGAGGACGTGGTGCCCAGGGGAGTGACCGGCATCACTCCGTTCCGAACTCGCTCTCGACTTCGGCTGTGTCCGTCTCGACAGCATCCACCGGCTCGAAGTCGTTAAATACGCCCACGCTGATTGATGATTTCGACGGAGAGGACCCCCCCTCTTCGTTGGTTGGCCACCGAAGCTTGTCACCACAACTTTCTCTACCCATTCCACGTGACCTGGTCAACGGTTGGAAACTCAGATTTTGCTGTCTGAGGCGGGTTGTAGTATCGGGATTTGATATCGTAGTACCCGAATTCGGGAGGGATACGAGCGCACGCCTTTGCCAGATTTTCGTCCGCTGTGTGGGTAATCACACGGATTCGAGCATTCGCATCGAACAATCGGACTGCCAACGCGACCAACGCCGCATCCTGCCAGTTGTTCGTCTCTGGATACTTGCTCTGCTGATTAAGAAACCCATCCGCAACGAATCGCGCTTTCTCAACCGACCCAGTACTACTATCGAACCCTTTTGTGCGATCACCTGGTAGCGGTGTGGCTACCCGAAGCCATCCCTCTTCGACAGCCGCATCGAGGTACGGATTTGTCGGTGAGTCGGCACTCCCAGTATCCGCCAGTTCGTGGTAGACCGCGGCTGGCACCCAAATCTCTGTTCCGGCTTCCTCAACGGCACTCTTGAGTGACTGTAAGCGCGGACTGGGGTGCTTCCCTAAATTCGGCTCTGGTGAATCGCTAGACAGCGTCGGCTTCGACCGTTAGAACTAGGAAGATGAAGCGGGAAATCGCCGATGCTCTATGTCGAAAATTTCCCGCTTCACGAGCAACGTTGTTCAGTTAGCTAAAAATGCTGTTGGTGAGCAAGGCGAAGTCGCCGCCCCCGAAGGGGGTGGCGGCTTCGCCGAGTATGCGGTGGTGTCGCTGCACTGTCTGCGGGTTTACCTGGAAAAATCCTACCGAGAAGCACTTGATTTGCTGAGCGAGATGCCACAAATACTCGGGGAGATCGGCCTCGACGCGGCCGATCTCCCCGACCACTCGACGCTAGTCAAGTGGTTTGACAGAATCAAGACAGCACTCTGGCGAGTGCTGCTGCGCCTCTCGGCGCAGCTGCACGACACGAGCAGTCACGCCGCCATCGATGCGACATTCTTCGACCGCGAAAACGCTAGCAAGCACTACTGTCGCCGGACGAATTACCGGGTTCAGACGCTCAAAGCGACAGCTCTCGTCGACACAGAAAGCCAAGCGATTCTGGACGTTCACTGTACGACCGAGAAACGCCACGACACACAGCTCGGCTGGCAGGTCGCCCTCCGCAACGCGGGCGACATCGCCAGCCTCGCTGCCGACAAAGGCTACGATTGGATGGATTTACGCGAGAAACTCCGCGAAGAGGGCGTAAGACCGCTGATCAAACATCGTGAGTTCCGGCCCATCGATCACGCGCACAACGCGCGGATCGATGGGCCTCGATACCGCCAACGAGCGATGTGTGAGACCGTCTTTTCGACGATTAAGCGCACGCTCGGCGACGCCGTGCGTGCGCGAACCTGGTACGGCGAATTTCGTGAACTCGTCCTGATGTGTACGGTTCACAATATCAAGCAGTCGCTAAACCCGTGAAATCAAGCTACGTCTGGCGATTCACCACGGCCCTAAATTCCGAAACATCACCGTGTCCGCAATATTCGCAGTGTACATCCCCGTTATTCGGTCTACTTGTCGGCAAATTCCTCGAGGAGGTCGCCTTCGTCCTCGTCGAAGTCATCTGGTGTGTACGTCGTCGGGGCCGGCTCGTCGTCACCTAGATCGAGAATCGAATAGAGCGCTTCGACGAGATCATACGCAGTTCCAGGCGAAAGGTCTGTGAGGCTCGCGATCTGCCGGATTGTGACATTCCCCTCACTGTGTGCTTTCACGAGATCGTATGTGAGCGCGAACGTGACGATACCGTGATCTTCGAGAACCCGTTTGATCGCGGGGAACTCGTTCTTCTGTGCGATCACCTCGATAAGTTCGGGAGTAATCGAGACTTCCGCCTCGCGAACCGTCAATGTCAGTTCAAACTCTTCAGCGGTGTATACAGCAGTCCCGGCATCGTCGCCAACCTGGCTGATTAGGCCCGCTTTCTCCAGCTTATGGAGATAGTCGTACACCGTCTTTTTCGAGACAGTCGTTGTTTCGACGAGTTCAGGCCCCGTGGCAGTCGCTGACCCCCGAATCGATGTATAGAGGCTAGCGAGAGATGGATTCTCGAGTAATTCTGCGAATGTCGGGATTCCGGTGATCATCCCCGGAGTGTCCCCCGCGTTCCGCACGTGTTCTGTATCGTAGCTCATCTTGTATAGAGTTACGAAACTAGAAACCATAAACGTTTGCCACGGAATGAGCGCTGTAGTGTTCACAGACGAGGTACTGATTTTGTAGGGGCTCTTCGCCGCAGCCTCGGAAGAACGTAATATTAACCAACAAATTCGTCTATTCCACAGTTAGTGTTGGTTAATGACAATGCCAGTACTCCATATCTCGCTACCGAGCACATTCGTGTACTCCGCCAGACATCCGATAACTCTAGTGAGCGCCTTCTGATCCTTGCACTGTGTATGGGGATTCGCTCGAATGGGGTCAGTTGTCTCCACACGCGCCAGTTCGCCACCGATAGGGTGATCTCCGACGCCGGTTTCCTCACGGAGATACTCGATACCGCCGTGTCTGTTATCCGGAGAATGCTTGAGAACATAGCTCAGTGAATCACAGAATCAGTGAATCAAAGAGTTATTGAACAATTGAGTCCGAGATTCAGTGAATCATAGAGAATTCCCGAGTTGATGAATATTTGAAGCACTGAATCAATGAATCAGTGAATCCAAGAGATAGGGATTCAATGAATTACCTACTCCGAGAAGCACAGAGTGACTAATTCAGTAACGGCCAGTAGCAACCACCATTCCACGAGGAACCAGCAAAGCAGGAATTCCAGGATGTGTTGAGTCAATGAATCAGTGATTCTTTGATTTCCACCAAATACAACACCCAAATCGACTGTTAGCGGTTTATACCACGGAATACGGGACTTTAGAATTTCCAGAGCGGGATTAGACGTCTGACGTGGATTTATGAATCATTGAATCAATGATCGTACTATGACCGAGTCACCTCGCGGCTGGGGCGTCACACCATCGACCGATATTCCCACGATCGCCTTCGGCAATCAGAAGGGCGGGACTGGGAAGACAACGGCGACGATAAACAGTGCAGCGGCACTGGCCTCGCGAGATCACGATGTCCTCGCGATTGATATGGATCCACAGGCCGATATGACGAAAGGCCTGGGACTCGGCCCGGGCGACGACAACGACCCCTCAAGCCCGAAGAACGACCTTCCAAATACGCTCGCTACCGATGACGCAAATCTTCTTGACGTCCTCGTCGACAATCCGCGCACGGACGACACGACGCTTTCAGAAATTATGATCCACAGCGACGAGTACGAACACCTAAATTTCGATCTCGTGCCGAGCCACAAGGACATGGGTCTTGCCCGGGATTGGATGGACGACGCAGGCGCTCGTCTCTCGTTGAAAGTTGCCCTCGAAGAGTTAGTGGACGACGGTTACGACTACGATTTTATCTTGATCGACTGCCCACCTGATCTCTCGGTCCTAACAGATGCGGCGTTCATCGCGGCGCAGAACGTGTTCCTGGCCGCACAAACCCAAGCCACATCACGAGATGCCCTAGACGATCTCTGGGACCAGCTGGAATCCATCGAGGATAATCAACAGATCGAGATTGCAATCGTTGGACTGTTGGCAAATATGTATCGGGACGATGGTCAGTCACAGAAGTTTCTCGATGCTTTCGATGAGTCATATGCGTCACTAGCGCCGATCTTCAAGCTTCCAATGCGGGTAGCGATACAGCGCGCGTGGGACAACGGCTGCGATATTTTCGAATGGGAGGACGCAAACGACCAACAAGTCGAACGCGACCTCTTCCTGGAGGTTGCTGAGACAATGGAACGAGCGTTCGACAAAACGCAGGTGGAGGTGTAAGGATGCCCCGAGGAATGGACGAGCGATTTGAGGATCCGTCAGAGGAAGCAGACGACGAGGAAGCCACGGCCGACGACGAGCCGACAGAGACCACACCGGACGGAGAAAGCCGAGACGGTGATCCGACAACAGCAACCGAAGACCAATCCCGTCAGCAGAGAGAGGCCCCTACAGCGGAGACTGAATCATCGATTGAGGAATCAGACGGCGAACCGCTGAATATCCGTGAGGACTGGGATTCCGCCACTATATACGTTGAACCGGAGCAGAGTGAGAACATTGAGGTGACATTCACTCGGCTAAAAAAGCAATTGAAGCGTGAAGACATCACTCTCGAGAAGAACAAACACTTCTATAGAGGGATTTTCGATGTGGCATTCGGTGAACATCAGGAAGAGACGAAAGAGAGGATTCGTGAATTGGCAAAGCAAGACCAGGGCTAGTACTGGGAGACGGCCACGCACGTACACGTGGTCTGATTTGACTCACCTCCGTATGACATCCTCCGCGCCGTTCTCCGCGCGGTTTCCCGAGCGTTGGGAGATTATGGTTCGCAGGTCACCTGTTCTTGTGGGGCTATCCTCCCCGTCGATGTGTCGAACAGGCGCACCGCTGGCTGTGCCATCCAGCCGTTATCCCTATCTCCCCCGTCGCAGGCGAGACTCGGGAGTACCTTCTGTCGGATGTTCTCGGCCCCGTTCACATCGGCATTAGCGACCAGCCCACACTCGTCACACACGTACAGACCACGTTCAACACGCTGGCTGTCGTCGATGGTCCCGCACGAACCACAGGACTTGGAGGTACCACGTTCGTCCACGCGCTCAACACTGATGCCGTATTCGGCCGCTTTGTATTCCAGCATCTGCGTAAAATTGTCGAACGCCCACCCATGGAGATCGAGGTTGCCGTGGTCACCCCAGTCTGTGTTCTCGCGGATACCAGTCAGATCGCCCACGACAATCGTTCCGACGTTTCGGGCGGCGCACTCGGCTACTATGTCCTTCGAGACAGCGTGGAAAAAGTGTGTCCGGCGCTCGCCACGCTTGCGGTCCAGCCGTTGTGCTTTGCGGGAGGAACTATCGTCGCACTTCGCCCGCTGTTTCTGGAAGTAGTAATCATCCTCTTTGAGTGCGCCACCGGGATACAGCAAAGCGTCGTCGCCAACCGCAACGGCGGCGAAGTTGCAGATACCGAGGTCGATACCGGCCACTCGGTCGCCGGGTGGGTCCGGGTCGTCTCGTTCGACGTTACACACGATATGCAACTCCCAGTCGGTGCCGGTCCAGACAGCTCTGACCTGCTGGACGTTCTGGACGGTCACATCCGGGTCAACAGCGTACTCACAGAGAATAAAGTCTTGACGCCCATCTTTCAGATTCCGCCCCTTCGAGAGTCGAATCCGATCGTGGTCGGGGTCGTGCTTGAACCCATCCTCTTTGAACGTGACCGTCGAGCGTGGGTGGTCATCACCGTGCTTGCGGTAGCCGGGCGGGTTCGCCTTCTTGTCACCGTTCCCACGGAGTGTGTACCACGAGTCGAACGCTTCAGCCAATTCTTCGAGAATTGCCTGACTGGATTGTGCGTTCAAATCCGCGTAGCGTTCGTTGTTCTTGAGGTACGCTTTGAGAGCACCGTGGTCTGGTATCGTGCCGGTTTCGTCCCAGATACGGTCGCAGGTCCACCGAGCGACGTTCCAAAGTTTTGAGGCCGCAAACCCGAGCGAATCGAGGTCCTCACACACCTGTTGGTGGTTGTGAATGGACGCAACATAGGTTCGAGTGACCTGATTCGCCACAGATAGCCTATTGTATGCGAGATTGATAAGTAACAGCCTACCGGAGTGAAAGTGGAGTATTCGGCTCAGCCGTCGCCTGTCGGCGGCGTATCGATCATCTGCATCGCGAACAAGGAAGAGGAGCTGTTCGGCCGCGTCGACGACCGCCTCGTGAGCCGACTGCGCTCCAGCGAACACGTCCGGATGGATAAGTACCACGACGAGCAGTTGTACAACATCCTGAGTAGCCGAGCTAAGTGGGGGCTCGAACAAACATTTCTATAGAAGAATTTTCGAGGTGGCATTCGGTGAACATCAGGAAGAAAAAAGAGAAAATCCGCGAATTGGCAAAACAATATCGGGACTAGTACCGGGAAACGATTGCAGCGAGGACATCCGTCGCCTCAGGAACGCTATCGAGTGGAGTCCCGGCAACATGTCGCCATGTCCCACCAGTGAATCGCGCGTGATCGTAGATTTCCAAGGCGCCGCGCTGGGAAAGGGCCGTCGCAAAGGCCCCGACCCCCTCCGGGAGACGACCGCGCACATACACGTGGAGCCCTGTCCCGCTCTGACTTACCTCTGTGTATCCATCAAGCGCATCAACGAGAGTTGCTACCTCGTCTGATACCTCACCCGTCTCTGGATCCCGAACATCATCGAAATCCACGAACGAGAGCGGAGGATCTGGTGGATCATGTGGGAGGAGAACCGCTGGATGCACAGCCTCGGGAAGATCCTCACCATCGGGGAACGGCCACGCACGATGTATCTCTCGAAGCGGAAGCTCCGCTACCATCTTCGCTTTTTGGAAGCCGCGGCGTGGATTCACGTCCTTTGAAGCGGCCCATTCACATGGATACATTGTGTCCGCCTGCCAGGGCGCGAGAGCGACTTTCGACCGGCCATCCCAGACAACCCAAATATCCAAGTCACGCAATGCCGCCGGAATATGATAACGATCCACGTCCAAAATACGAGTATCGTTCGAATCAGGCACATCAAGCAGATCCCTGGTTTCCGCTTCGGTAGAAGCGGTCCGATCAGTCGAATCAGTGACGCCGGTCTCGACAGTCTCCTCTGCCATGCAACCCCCGTTTTCAGACGTATCGAGAGTTGGCTCACCAGAACCATCCGACATTGGACGCACTACATCCGGAAAAGCCAACGACTCCTCTTGGCAAAAGTAGCAGCCGCATTTCTCAAGTGGAATTTCGGCCTCACTTGTCGCGATGCCGTGCGTCCAGATCTGGTTGCGAATCCGCTTTGCCTTCGTGACTAACTGCTCATATCGTGATTCGTTGAACTGGATGGCAGACGAGTCAGCGTCTGGACACGGCCATTCCCGAATATCGCTGAGGTCGTTTTTTGAAACGTACACGAGTTTTCCTTGCTCAACTCCTAATCCCTGCATATAGATGTGAAGCTGGTCGAGATGGCGGTCGATCGGTGGTGAGAATTTGTACCAGCCGTTCCGTACCTTCAGCACGTACGCAATTTCGTCGGCGGGATCATACAGGGTACACCGACCGAGAAATCGGACAGGGCCCTCGTCAATATTCAAGCTTACTTCGGTCTCCAGTGTCGGATTGCGATCGCTGAGCTGCTGCTCGAAGTAGTTCTGGATCAGACGCGACGCACGATACTTACCCCAGTACGTTTTGGATTTCGAGAGCCCGAGCTTGTTGACGTATAGCTGGCGCGGACAGAAGCCAATATGGGCTGCAAAAAACGTCTCAGGATCACGCTCATAGAGGTCGTTAGTATCGGCTGCGAGTATCGACGAGATCTGCTCCTCGAAATCGATCATGGTAGGAAGGACAACACTTGGAATATCACGGCGCCAGTACCCCCACTATGTGTGCCGCCCTGAAGTGTGAATCCGGGTCGTTTCCGAGTTTCAACAATATAGGTGTCAAGGGCATCCCGTGGCTGGATCTACCACCCCGGTACAGAGTTTCCGGGGACGTTTCCAGAAACTCGAACGGTCAAGTATGAAATAAGTCCCGAGGAACCACTCACAGATTCAGGAGATCTCGAATTTTCAGAGAATTTCCGGAAGCATCTCTCCGCGATTGGGAAAAGAGGCATACACAACGCGAGAAATCCAATTACAGAATCGGGAGCATGCAGTTTCCGGAAACGACCCGAGTACGTTTTTATAACTTGACGGAAAACCAGTCTGTCAGTAACAGATGATCCGCGATGCTCGTGTTCTCCGGGCTGGGTTCGTCCCTCGGGAAGTTGAGCATCGCGACTCGGAAGTCAACCACCTCTCCAGCGTCCTCGAGCCCATCACGAACGGTGAACCCGCCGACACAGCCATCGTCACCGGACCCAGCGGGGCCGGCAAAACCTGTATCTCGAAATTCGTCACGGAACGACTTCGGGAAGAGGTCCTCGACGTCGAGACGACCTACGTCAACTGCTGGCGAAACTACACCCGGTTCCGCACGCTCTACCAAATTCTCGACGATCTCGGCGCAACCATCGACATCCACCGGCAGTCGACGCCGCACGACGAACTCGTCGACCGTCTACAGCAGCACGGCGGCCCGCGAACCGTCGTCATCCTTGACGAGGTCGACCAACTGGAGGACCCCAGCGTCATCTACGACCTCCACAGCCTCCCGCAGTTCGCGATCATCTGCATCGCGAACAAGGAAGAGGAGCT
>ENA-ORDC01000379-ORDC01000379.1-marine-metagenome-genome-assembly--contig:-NODE-379-length-45240-cov-6.866063_pt1 | contig 45240 bp, 36 predicted proteins | sample MGYA00237783_ERZ508515 | MGnify/ENA primary metagenome ERZ508515 (study PRJEB26186, sample SAMN06268792) | marine metagenome | isolation source: Eden Landing Ponds, San Francisco, CA, USA | place... | reverse complement strand
CCCGGCGAGTAGACGTCGACGGGGCTGTCGGCGGTGTGGATGGCCATGTCGGCGCCGTCCATGCCGCCCCAGGGGTCAGTGCTCCCGTCGGGGTCCTGGAGGGTGGGGAGGTCGTAGGGAGCGTCGCCGATCTCGTCGAGGTTGACCTCGAGGATGGCCGCCGAGTAGGGGTACTCGGGGATGTAGGAGAACTTGTCGGAGGGCGCGCCCTTGTTGGTGTTCCCGCCGTAGGCCAGGTACAGCGTATCGTTCTGTTCGTCCATGACGATGCCGTTGGGGCCGTGGTTCTCCTCCGAGCGGGGGAGCCCGCGGATCAGTTGGGTGTGCTGCCACTCCGAGCCGGTCCACTCCAGTTTCGAGAGGACCCCGGAGTTAGTGTCCAGCGAGTCGCCGGGGGCGTTGAGGTTCGACACCTCGATGCGCGGGTCGGTGGAGGTGGCGTAGATGACGGGGTTGTCGGCGGTGCCCGTCACGTAGATCCCCGTCAGGAGGCGCCCGTCGACGGAGCTGTTGAGAGTGCCGTCGTCGTCGTGGTTGGGGATCCCCGCGATCTGGGTGATCTCCTCGGTGTCGGTGACGGTGTAGTTGTTGGCGCCGTCGCGCTCGACCGTGTACGCGTAGATGGTACCGGTCTGTGTGGCGACGTACAGCCGGCCGTCCGGGCCGAACTGCAGCGACGTGGGGTACAGCGGGGAGATGCCGTCGAGCCCGCTGACCCCGAAGCTCACGGTGGAGTCGTTGACCGCCGGTGCGATTCCGTCCGGGGCCGCGACGGCGGCCTGTGAACCGCCGTCGGGCGCGTCGAGGGCGACCTGGGAACCGCTGTCGGACGGCTGCGCCGGGAGCGCCGCCGCCACGGGCGTCGCGAGCGAGAGCAGCATCACGACGGAGAGTACGATTGCGAGCCAGGCCCGAACGGTCTGCCGAGATGGGTTGTGCGTCATTGTGAGAGTACCTCGCCGTAGCGCCCTGCCAGCGGTCCGTCCGCGGACACCGGTGCGGACATCCGCACCGGGGGGATGGCTCGCTGTCGAGCGCCGGGTATCTACTCGATCATCACTCCGGGAAGTGGGTTAAGTAAGAATGTAGTAACGTCGCTAGGCAGCCCTTAGCCGCGGAAGGGGACCCTAATTCAACCGAATCCACGCCAGTCAACTCAGCTTTTCCGCCGCCGCGGAGCGACCGAAGAAACCACCCGATACGAACAACCTCGCCCCGGAGTTCGAGGATCGGACCAGTCGGTAGGGAGTCGGTACTCGTCGGGAAAACGTCGCCTCGACCAGGGTAATATAGGATTATTGAACCCTACTGGGGAAGCGATAGTTGGGTCGACGAACCGGTTGCGCGACGACCGACGAACCGGTTGCGCGACGACGCCGGAGGTGGCGCCCGCAGGTGGAAGGCCACCCCTCGGAAACCTGGTGAGAGTAGCCGGCGGCCGGGGGATCGTCCCCGGGGCGGGTGAAATCCCCCCCGAGTGGATCGCGAGCGTCGGGCGTCCAATCGGCGCAACGGGCGGGACGACCGGAACGTCCCGCTGGACGACGCGTCGGTCGGGGGGCCGAAGCCGGACGCCGCGGGCTGATCTGAGCCGGGAGTCGAGGCGAAACGAACGAGGAGAAGTCGACGGAAGGTGTTGGGTGGTCGACGGAGGGGGATAGGTGGTCGACGGAAGGTGTTGGGTGGTCGACGGAAGGTGATGGGTGGTCGACGGAAGGTGATGGGGACCGACGGAAGGGGATTGGGATCGACGGAGGGGGATGGGGGATCGGCGGGAGGGCGACGAGAAAGGCGGAGCGTCTCGCGTGAGTGAACCGGACGGCGGGCCGGAGCCGGACCGGTATCGGAACCAGCCGTCCGGCGATCAGTCGCCGGAGCGGCCCTGGCGGGTGCGAACCGGCGTCGTCGAGTCGGGCCCCGACGCCGAGTGAGAGAGGAGCGCGAGCGCGCACAGCATCAGCCCGGCCACGGTGATGCCGGAGACGGTTCCGGCGGCCGCGAGGCCGGCGGCAACGAGCGAGCCGTTCCGGAGGAACAGAAGCGTCGCCAGGAGCGCTCCGAGGAGCGCGACCGAGAGCCCGGGCACGCCGAGCGCAGTCAGGGGACGCTCGCGGACGGTCGTCCGACCGATGGTGGCGACGAGTTCGAGCCCCTGCGTCACGGGATGCTGGCTGCTGGCGTGCTCGACGTCGTAGGTGATCGTCGTCCCGACCTCGGCGACGGAGTAGTTCGCCCGGCGGACGTGAAACAGGATGTCGAGGCTCGCCCCCATCCGGTCGCCGATCGTGTCGTCGCTCGCCAGGGAGGCGATCGCGCGGGCGTCGTACGCCCGGAAACCGCTCTGGGCGTCCGAGATGCGGCCGGCGCCGAGGGGCGTCCCGAGGCTGACGTTCGTCAGCCCGTTGATGACCCAGAGGCCGAACCGGCGGTACGGCGGCGCGTCGGTCGCGGCGTCCGCGGCGAATCGGCTTCCGATGACGACGTTGGCCCCGGTTTCGCGCTGCTCCGTGACCAGCCGCGGGATGTCGCCGGGCGTGTGCTGGCCGTCGGCGTCGATGACGATCAGGTGCGTCGCCTCCCGGGCCGCGGCCTCGCGGAAGATGGTCTTCAGCGCGCCGCCGTACCCCCGGTTCTTGGGGTGACGGACCACGCTCGCGCCGGCGTCCCTCGCCGCCTCGGCGGTCCCGTCGGTGCTGCCGTCGTCGACGACGAGCACCTCCGCGGCGAACGGCGCGGCGTCGGCGATGACCTCGCCGATGGTGCCGGCCTCGTTGTACGCCGGCATGGCGACGACGACGCCGGTGGTGTCGAACGCGACCGACTCGGCGCCCGCCGACGGCGAGCGGTCACCGCCGGGCGAGGCTGGGCCGCCAGCGCCGTCGACCGACCGCTCGGCGCGGTCGGCGCCGACCGGGGCGGACGCGTCGCGGGCCAGAGGAACGTCCTCGACGAGCGGCGGCTGCTCGGCCTGTCGGTTCGTCTTCCGGTCGGCGGCGTCGGGGGATGGCTGGACCACCCCGTCGACGGTCGTCGACTCGTTTGATGCGGGGTCCACGTCTGGGAGATATCACCACCGAGAAGGGCATTGTTATACGGCTCGTAGCGGTCCCGGATCGTCCGTTAGAACCTGCCCAACCGAGGCGTGCCGCCGCTTCCGCCCCGCGACGTCGCCAATATTTACGGACGTGTCGGAAAGGCATCACTCGACGAGGTGACGAGGGGAGCGAAACGTCGCCGTCGGTGCCGACGTCGTACTCGCGACGGCCACACCCACGGTGACGTCGTACTCGCGACGGCCACATCCTCACAGGCGAGTCAGAACACCGGGTTCGGACGCCGAAGCGCCCTGACGATCCCGGTCGCCAGGGGCGTCGCCGACGGGAATCGGGCGTACGACGACCCTCACCGCCGGGAAGGGAGCAAGCGTTCGACGAGCGAGACCACGCGGGACGCGCGGTCGACCGTGGGGGGACGCGGGCTGAACACGGCTCGCTCGTACTCCTCGGTGAGGTCGTCGAGCGCGTCGACCGCGTCGGAGACGTCGGCGTCGGGGACCTCTACGTCGGAGACGTCGGCTTCGGGGGCCTCCACGTCGGAGACGTCGGCGTCGGGTCCCGCCTGGTCGTCGGGGGACTCCGCGTCCGGGACGGATCCCGCGCCGTCGGCCGCCATCGGTTCCACCGCCGCCCCGGCGTCGCCGTGCCGGGTCCGTGCTGCCTGCCGAACCGCCGCGACGAACTCCCGGTGCGTGCCGCGGTCGGCGACGCCGTACTCCTCGACGAGCTGGCGGCGGGCGGCGAGGTACGCCCGGTCGACCGCCTGGACGGGATCGCGGGCGGTGAGCCGATCCCGCGCCTGGGCGAGCAGGGCGCCGACCGCCGACGCGCCGGCGGAGTCGTCGCCACCGCCGCCGGCGCCCCCGTCGTCCGTGTCCGGTCGCCCCCCGGTGACGTCCCCGGGTCGGCGACGGCGCCAGGCCAGGAGAGCGCCGACCGCCGCGAGCAGGCCGACGACCGCGGTGCCGAGGAGGACCGCCGGGCCGTTCTCGGCGTAGGCCGCGCCGAAGACGTCGGCGATCGCCCCGTCGATCCTGGAGACGGCCCCCTCGATGGGGCCGCCGCTGGCGTCGGTGTTGCCGTTCCCCACGACGGACACCTGGACCGTGGTGGTCGCGGTCGCGGTGCCCAGGTTATCGTCGGGGTCGTCGAACGACGCCGTCACCGCGAGCTGACCGTCGCCGGCGGCGGCGCCAGTGACCCAGGCGACGGTTCGGTAGGTACCGTCGGGCGCCGTCGTCGCGCTCGCGAGCGATCGCCCCCCGGCGGTGAAGTAGACCGTCGCGTTGCCGATCGGCCGCCCGTCGGCCGTCGTCAACGTCCCCGTCAGCACGGCCAGTTCGGGCCCGTCCTGGGCACCTGTGACCGTCAGTTCGACGGGCGTCGACCGGACGGACAGCGGGGCGTCGGCCGCCGTCGAGGCCTGGGCGAGCGCTCGATCGGCCAGCACGAACCCGGCCTCGACCGTCGCGTTCCCCTCGGGAACGCCCGACGGGAGGGGGGCGGTTAGCGCGAACGCGCCGCTCGCGTTCGTCTCCGCGACGCCGAGCACCGCGTCCCCGACGGTGACCTGGACGGGGACGTAGCCAGCCGGCTCGCCCTCGACCGCGACGGTACCCGTCACGGTGACGGGGTCTCCGAAGGCCGCGGTCCGGTCGCCCGACTGGCCGAGGGCCGATTCCGAGAGCAGGGGCGCCTCGCTGACCGACGCCACGGCGCCGCTCCCCCCGACGGAGACGGACGTCACGGAGACGGTCGGCGTCGACTGGTCGACGACGGTCTCGGCGGCGGTCGACGATCCGAGGTAGATCGAGGCGTCGTCCGGCACCAACCGGACGTCGAGGGAGGCCGTCCCCAGCGGCTCGGTGGTCGGCCGGTGCGCGAGCGTGAACGTCCCGTCGGCGTCGGTCTCGACGTCGTGGGGCACGTCGTTGACCACGACGGTCACGTTCTGGTTCCCGAACGTCGAGGCGTCGACGGCGTCCGCCGTGGCCGCCTCGTCCGCCGTGGCCGCCTCGTCCGCCGTGGCCGCCTCGTCCGCCGTGGCCTCTCCGTCGGTCGTGGCCGCCGTCTCGTTGACGGCGGCGACCGTACCCGTGATAACGATCGGGTCGGTGAACGATCCGCGATCCGACACCGACAGCACCTCGATCGTCGTCGGTTCGAACTCGGCCTCGCGGACGGCCGCGCGCTCGGCGGAGATGTTCTGTTCGACGGACTCGACCGCCGCGGCCGAGGCGGTCAGGTTCAGTTTCCCGTCGGTCGAAAGCGACGTGTAGTTCTTCCGGAGGCGGTCGCCGCTCGCCAGCGCGTCGTCGGCCTGGGCGTCGAGTTCGCGGGCGAGACGTCGGGTCTCGGTCTCGTTGCCGGCCGCCTTGGCCTCCCGGTACTCGGCCGCCGTCTCCCGGTACTCCTCGACCTCGTCCGCGAACTCGGCCTGTTGCTCGCGGGCTCGTTTGAACGACTTCGCCCGCTCGGTCCCCGCCTCGGTGTCCGCGGCGACCCGAACGTACTTGCCGAGTACGGCGTCGAACTCGTCGCCGACGAGCGAGCGGGCGGTGGCGTACTCGCCCGATTCGAGGTGGACCGCGCTCGCGGAGAGCCGACGCGACAGTTCGCGCTCCAGGTAGTCGTTGAGTCGACTCGGGTCGCCCGATTCGTCGACCTCGTCGGGGTTTCGGTGGGGCGGAATGGTGACCCGGCCGCTCCCGTCAGCGGCCGGCCCGCCGGCGCCCGACGGGACGTCGTCGGCCGACGAGGAGTCCGTCCCGGTGCCGTTCCCCGCGGCCGATCCGCCGGACGCCCCCTCTGGCGTCGGTGTCGGGGTGCCGTCGGGCGCCGACATCTGCGCCGGTCGCTGCTGCGAGGCCGGATCGACCGCGTGTACGGGCGGGATCGCCCAGAGAACGACGAGCAGACAGGCCGCCAGTGCGAGCGCACGCCCGAGTGTCCCGCGCGTCCGAGATCCCTCTTTCGAGGACGAAGACCGGGGGTGTCGGCCGAAACGCGAAGACCGGGGGCGTCGGCGAGAGCGAGACCGGTTCTCGCGCCGGCCGGAGACACCGAACATGAGGGACGGTACCTCCGGGGAGGGGAAAGTTAGTCAGGATAAAACCGACCTCGAGCAGGTCGTCCGAGGCCGAGCCGATCGAAGATCGGGCGACTGCGACGGGCGACGTCCGGGCGCCCTGGATCGACCTCCCGCGTGCGACTCGAGCGCGAGCGGCCGAGTCCCCGACGGTTAGGGACCGGCGAACCGCGTCACGTCCGGCGTCGGCCGCGGCGACGGCGCCCTTATCCACCGACATCTTAAGACGTGTCCGACCGTCTGCTCTGTCGTGAAATTCACGCGACGATACTGGGCGGGAGTCGCGCTCGCGGTGGGACTCGGAGCGACGGCGGTCCTGCTCCGCGAGCCGATCGTTCTCGCCGGAACCGTCGCAACGTTCGGCGCCCTCGCCGGGAGCCAGTGGACGCTCCGCCGAGAGGTGCAGTCTCTCGGCGAGCGCGCCGTCGTAGAGGGGACGTTCGCCGGTCGGACGGCGACGGTCGACGAGCCGATCGATCTCCAACTTCGGGTGACGCTTCCTCGCCCGGCGACGGCGCCGGTTCGCGTGGCGGTCGAGTTGCCCCCCGGGGCGAGCACGGTGGCCTCCGGGGCCGTGGGTGGCGAATCGGGTGCGGCCGTGAACGCGGGGACAGCCATGAACGCCCGTGAATCCTCGGCGGACGGAGATCGCGGCCGGGTTCGACTGACGGTCGAGCCGGGTCGCCGCGAGGCCTCGACGTCGGCCTCCGTGGCGTGGTCGGTTCCCGGCCGGTTCAGACTCGGGACGGCCCGCCTGACCGCGAGCGACAGGGGCGGCCTCGTTACGGGGACGGTGGGGGCCGACCCCGGGGCGGAGATCCACGTCGATCCGCCGCTTCCGCGTGGCGTGCACCTCGGTCAGGGGGGGCTCGCCGACCGTGAGGCGACCGAACTCGACGTCGAGAGCGAGAGCCAGGGTGGGATCGACTTCATCGGCGTGCGCGAGTACGTCCCCGGCGACCCGATCCAGCACGTCGACTGGAAGGCGACGGCCCGCCACGACGCGCTCCACATCCGGGACTTCGGCAGCGCGTCGGGCGGCGCCACCCTGTTCGTGGTCGACGCGCGCGCCGGGCAGGCCGCCGGCGCACCCGGGCGCACGAAGTTCGACTACCTCCGGCTAGTGGCCCTCCAGTTCGAACGACTGCTTCGCGACGAGCGGGAGCCTCTCGGCATGATCGCCGTCGACGACCGGGGGCTCGTCGCCAGGCAGCGCCCCGGTTCGAGTGCGTCCGACTACCGCAACGTGCGCGCGACGCTGTACGACCTCGATCCGAGCAGGGCCGACGGCGTTGGATCCGGGCCCGACGTCGACGGGGGCAGGGCCGACCGTGACAGGGTTGGGGTCGACGACGACAGGGGAGGGGCCGACGGCGACGGCGTCGATTCCGAAGACGGCGTCGGGTCCCGGGGCGGTGCCGACCCCCGGGAGGAGGTGGGCGTGAGGGTCGACGGGTCTGGCACCGGCGTCGGCCTGGACGCGATCGCGGGCGGACGACACCGCGTTCGACGGGGGAGATCCGCGTCGGAGGCCGAGCGCCTGGCGCGGGCGCTCGACGACGGGACGGCCTTCGGAGAGCGGCTCCGGCCGTTCTACGCCGAGCGCGCATCGCGCGGGACCCGGATCGACCGCGATCCGCTGGTCCGCGCGACGCGGGCCGCGCGAAACCGGGCCCGCAAACCGACGCGGACGGTGCTGTTCACCGACGACACCCACCGCTCGGAGGTCAGAGAGGCGGTGCGCGCCGCCGCGACCGACGGCGGGCGCGTCCTCGTCTTCCTGACGCCGTCGGTGCTGTTCGACCCGCTCGATCTCGACGGTGACGGACTCGTCGAGGCGTACGACCGCCTGGTGGAGTTCGAGTCGTTCCGACGCACGCTCGATCGCATGGACGACGTCGACGCCTACGAACTCGGGCCGGGCGATCGGATCGAGACGGTGATGTCGGCGGCCCAGCGACGTCGGCAGACGAGGGAGGTGCGGCCGTGAGCGACGTCGACGCCGGGCAGCGGGGTCGAGCGGATGGCACGCCGCGGGAAAGCCGGGAAGGCCGGGAAGGCCGGGAAGGCCGAGCGAGAGACGAGCGCGCGAGAGACGACGGGGCGATCCCCGCGGTGGGCCCGCTGTCGGGTGCGCGGCTGATGGCCGCGCTCGGCTGGTCCGGTCTCGCGACGGTGCTGGTCACGCTCTGGCTGTACCTCGGTCTCGTCGGATTGGTGGTCGGCGTCTGTCTGGGCGGGCTCTATCGCTTCCTGCCGGCCATGTACGCCGTCGCCGCCGGGCAGTTCGCGCTGCTGGCGGTCGGCGCCGTCGACGCCTCGACCTGGCAGTTCGGCCTCTCGTGGCCGACGGTGGTCGTCGAAGCCGGCCTACTGGTCGCCCTGCTCGCGGACGTCGTCGATCCGCGGTACCCGACCGCGTCCGTCGGCTCGACGGTCCTGGCGACGGTGGCGCTCGGTCTCCTGGCCGCGTTCGCCGCGTCCGGCGGAGGGTCGACCGCGGTCGCGGCCGTGGTCGTGGTCGGCGCGTTCGTCCTCATCGCCGGCCTGCTTCGATGGCTCGTCGAGCGTGACGAGGCGCGGACGGCCGCCGAACCGCCGCATCCGCCGACCGCCGGCCGCTCGGGAGGTGACACGCGGTGAGCGAGACGGATCCCACCGTGGACGGGGCCGGCCGGGGCGGATCGAATCGCGACGGAGCGACGACGGCCGCGGTCGAATCGGCGACGGGCGGCGGGGAGACGGGGGAGGACGTCGCCGCCTACGTCGATCTGCTGGAGACGGAGAACTCGCGGCTCCGACGCGACGCCGCGGCGGCCCACCGCGCCCACTACCGGCGGACCGCGCTGGGGTTCCTCGCGCTGGCGCTGCTGGCGGGGGGCGGGGCAGTCACCTTTCCCGACCTCCGGGGCGTGTTGCTCGCGCTCGCCGGCATCGGCGGGTTCGCGGCCGTGCTCAGTTACTACCTGACGCCGGAGCAGGTGCTCGCGGCGTCGAGCGCGGAGCGGGTGTACGGCGCCTACGCGACCACCGGCGAGGCACTGGTCGACGACCTCGGCCTCCAGGAGACCTACGTCTACCTCCCGGCCCGATCCGGGGCCGCGGGCGGCGCGAGCGTCCGACTGTTCGTCCCCCAGGCCGAGGAGTACGTCGTGCCGGACCCCGGTGACCTCGACGGGGTGATCGTGGGGGCCGACGACCGATTTCAGCGCGGCATCGCCGTCTACCCCACCGGCGGCGCGCTGTTCCGGGAGTTCGAGCAGTCGCTCACCGAACCGCTCGCCGAGGAGCCGACGGCGCTGTCGAAACAGCTCGCGCGTGGGCTCGTCGAGGTGTTCGAGTTCGTCGAGGACGCGACCGTCGAGCCCGACACGCGCGGCGGACGCGTGACCGTTGGCGTGACCGGGACCGCCTACGGCGCCATCGACCGGTTCGACCACCCGGTGTCGTCGTTCCTGGGCGCCGGGCTCGCGCACGGCCTCGACCACCCGGTCCAGGTCGCCGTCGAGGCCGACGGGAGCGGGCGGTTCGACGCGCTGGTCGCGTGTGACTGGTCGCGCGAGGGCGCCGCGGGCGGGGACGAAACCTCTCGCCGCTAGCGAACCGTCGTCCCGTTTTCCGGTGTCGGCCGAGGTTCCGTAGTGCCGTCCTCCGCTTTGCGGAACACGCCGGTCGTCTAGCGAACCAATCCTCGCGTACCGACGCATCTGGTCCCGCCGGGGGCATCGTGTTGCACCAGAGAACGGGTAGTCGCGACTCCCCGGAGACAGCGACCCGCAGAACGCGAACGGTCCTAGCGGTCAGCCGCGACCGGCACGCGAACGGGGATACGACCCGGAAATCGGGGCCGGATGGCGCTCGTAAAGCGGAACGCAGGCAGCGAGCAGGACACGGAACGTGCAGAGAGCGGACAACGAGGTGAAAGGCGGTCGGCAGCAGAGGACGGACAGCGAGTTGAGACGGAGTCGGCGTTTGAGGAAATCAAGAGTCGGACACGCTTGCGCTCGCGTCGGCCGCGGCGTCGGTCCCCTCGTTCTCGCCGGGGGGAGAGACGGTGTCGAGGATGTCGGCGACCACGTCGGATCCATCGATTCCGGCGAGTTCGGCGTCGGACGTCAGCGAGAGGCGGTGGACGAGGATCTGGGGGGCGATCGCCTTGATGTCGTCCGGGACGACGTAGTCCCGGCCGGAGATCGCCGCCTTGGCCTTGCCGGCGTTCAGAAACGCGAGGGTCGCGCGCGGCGAGGCCCCGTACTCGACGTCCGGGTGGGTCCGCGTCGCGGTGACGACGTCGAGGAGGTAGCGCTTGATCCGGTCGCCGACGTGGACGGCGGCGACCTCCTGCTGGGCCGCCGTGATCTCGTCGAGCGTCACGACCGGCTGTACGGCCGAGCGGTCGAGGTCGGGCGTCGCGTCGAACCGGTCGAGCAACTGGAGTTCCTCCTCCTCGGACGGCATCGACACGTAGAGCTTCTGCTGGAAGCGGTCGCGCTGGGCCTTCGGGAGTTCGTAAGTTCCCTCCATCTCGATCGGGTTCTGCGTGGCGATGAGCAGGAACGGCCGGGGGAGCGCTTCCGTGTGCCCCTCGATGGTGACCTGGCGCTCCTGCATCGCCTCCAGCAGCGCGCTCTGGGTCTTGGGGGTGGCGCGGTTGATCTCGTCGGCCATCACCACGTTGGCGAAGATGGGTCCCAGTCGGATCTCGAACTCCCCCGTCTTCTGGCGGTAGATCTCCGTCCCGGTGATGTCGGCGGGTAACACGTCCGGCGTCATCTGGATGCGCTGGTAGTCGAGGCCGATTGCCGTGGCGAACAGGTTGGCGATGGTCGTCTTCGCGACGCCGGGGACACCCTCCATCAGGACGTGCCCCCGGGTCAACAGCGCGATCGTCAGTTGTTCGACGACGTCCTCGTTCCCGATGAGGACCGTGTGGATCTCGTCGGAGAGGGTGGAGTACAGCTCTGCGGAGTCGGTCATCGAGAAATACGTTCGGGAGTTACCCTAATAGTTAGCGTCGGTGTACCCGACCACGCCGCGCCGTGGGACAGTCGTAAGTGGGAGTGAAACCCGGCCGTCGGGGGACGAAATCTAGTCGTCGGAGGGCGAAATCCGCTCGTCGGGGGACGAAATTCGGTCGACCGGGACGCGAGCCGCCTCAGTCGGGGGTGGCCTCCTCCGAATCGTCACCTCGTGCCTGGAGGAACACGCTCACGACGCGCTCGACGCGTTCAGCCTCCAGCCGAGGGTACCGCCGGGTCAGGTGCGCCACGAGCGCCTCGCGGGAGGGGCCCGATCCCCGGTCGACGGCGGGGCCGCGCGACGACCGGCTGCGACCACGGGAGCGCAGTCGTCGCGCGAGGCGGGAGCGCAGTCGTCGCGAGAGGCGGGCGCGCAACCGTCGCAGGGCGTGCCGTTCGACGAACGCGAGCAGGACGACGGCCGCCAACCCCAGCGCCACCTGGAGGGCCGGAAAGTCCCGGACGAGGACGAGTGCGCGGCCCAGCGGGGGCACCGATCCGGCGTGGGACTGGTCGAGGACGATCGTGTCGTGCCTGGAGAACAGTTCGTCGACGAACGCGGCGTTTCCGGGGTACGTCTGCATCGAGTTGATCACGAGGCTCGGATCGCCGAGCGTGACGACGGTCCCCTCGCCGACCGTCTCGACGGTCACCGCGGGGTAGCTCCTGACCGGTTCGTCGCCGTCGAGCGACTGGTCGCCGTCGCTGTCCAGGTACGACAGGTCCGACGTCGCCGCGACGACCGTCGCGCCGTTCGGCACGACCGCGGTCCCGTAGTTGAACACCAGTTCGCCCGAGACGAGCGACGTGTTGCCGACGGGCGACACGACGGGCATCGATGGCGACCGGGCGTACGAGCGCTCGTCGCGGACGAGGCGGCCGTCGAAGCGGGCGTCCGCGCCCACACCCGCGAGGACCCGGTTCCCGTTCGGGCCGAAGTCCTCGGCGACGACCAGCGTCCCTCCGGATTCGACGAACTCCCTGAGCTTCTCGAGTTCGGCCTCGGTGTACGACTGCTCGGGCGAGAGGACGAGGGCCAGGGTTCCGTCGGCGCCGACCGACTCGTACTCGTCCACGTCGAGCGCGATCTCGGGCGTCGCGCCGACCTCCGTCGCCGACCGCTCCAGCCCGGACGCGCCCTCCCAGTTCCCGTTGTAGGAGCTGAACGCCACCGAGGACGTGCTCGCCGCGTAAACCAGCGACAGGAGGACCACGAGCCCGAACGCGAGGAGCGCGTATCGATACGCCCGTGGCGTACGGGTCGTCGATCGGTCGGACCCATCTCGCGAATCCACCTCGTTCGAGACGCGGGGTCCGGATCGACTCACCGTCGATCACCCGACGCGCGCGAGTCAGGTGTCGCAATCCACTCCGAATCGGAACCGACGCACGATCCGGCTGGCTCGACTCCCGTGATCTCGACTGGCTCGACTCCCGTGGTCTGGTCGACCTCGGTGATCTGGTCGAACCTGCTGGCCTGGCCGATCCCAGCGAGCGTCGTTGGCTCAACTGATCCGAAGCAGGTCCGCCAGGGCCGTCGGTACGACCTGGGAGTTTTGGATCGCAACGGAGGTCGGATGAACACCACCGTGTCCGCAGTTGTCGCCGCTACTCCCCCGCTCGTCGCGACCGAATCTCCGCTCGTCGCGACCAAATCTCCGCTCGTCGTAACTGGGCCTCCACTCGTCGCAACCGAGCTTCCGCTCGCCACCATCGATCGGCGAACGCCGGTCGGTCCTTCGAAGCCGGCGACTCCCCCGACGTCCCCCGGCATCCGGACGGGGGGTAGTAGATCGATACCCGTGGAAACACCACCGTGTCCGCTGTTTTCTTCTCCGTCAGGTCTACTCGAACGAGTACTGCGGACACGGTGGTGTGGATCCGGAGTATCACCTGCAGACCTCGCCGCACACCGTGACCGGTCGGGGCCGGTTCGAGTTCGGCACGTCTCGGCACGGGCCGCGACGAGCCGTCGAATCGACTGACCGGCGGCGCGACGTATACCGCGGGTACGGTCCCGAGGTGGAACAGTTACTCCGGACACGGTGGTGTAGGTGGTGCGAGGAGGGGACACGGAAGGTATCAGTGTGTGAAGAGACGATCAGGAGGGTTAGTTACGCCCCTGATAACGGGCGCCGTGCGAGTCAGGCGAGAATCCAGCAGTCGGACGACGAACCGATGCGGCAGAACAGCGGACAAGGTGGTGTAGAAACCGGGGACAGGGCGGGGAATTACTGCGGACACGGTGGTGTAGCTATCGGACAGAGGCGAACGGCGACACGCTCGAGAGGCGGGTTCGACCGGTCGGACCCGGACGCACGACGGGGATCTCGTGGTACTCCTCCGAGCCGCCCCGGGTGGTCGAGGGGCCGGGACGGTAGCCGTCGTCTCCAGTACTCGCGACCGGTCGTCGGAGGAAGCTATAATTGGACCACCAATGAGGACGGTCCACCGTGAACCGACCGATCGAGCCTACACTCACACCACCGTGTCCGCAGTTCTGCGAGAAAGGAGGAGGAGGAGGGGGGTGATGCGAGGGTGTCGATTTAGTTGCCGGCGCGTCGGGTTGGTTTTCACCACCAAGAACCAACACATAACCAATTGATAACCTATGTATAACGGATTACGGATTGGTTCGGTATGGTGGGTGATAAAACCACCGGTGATAATGATGCTCTCGCATTTTCGGTCTCGGACCGTCATGGTGGAACAGCGGACATAGTGGAGGGGGTGTGTACGAAGCTGCTATATAAGTAAAGGGGCAAAAAAATCCGGGACACGGAACAGCGGACACTGCGGACACGGTGGTTTTATGTGGTCGCTGTTCGATTACCGAATTATGGCACTCTTCGAGCGGGATCACGACATCTATCGTGATCGGGACGCGCTCAGGGAGGACTATCAGCCCGACGAGTTGGTCGGGCGGGACGAGGAACTTCACACGTACCAGGCCGCGCTCCAGCCCGTCATCAACGGGGAGCAACCGAACAACATCTTCCTCTACGGAAAGACGGGCGTCGGCAAGACGGCGGCGACGAAGAACCTCCTCAACCACCTCCGCGAGGACGCGAAGCGGTACGACGACATCGACCTCACCGTCGTCTTTCTGAACTGCGACGGCTTGACCAGTTCGTACCAGATCGCCACGCGACTCGTGAACCGGTTCCGCTCGGAGTCCGACCAGATCAGCACCACCGGCTACCCGCTCGGGTCGGTGTACGAGATGCTCTGGGAGGAACTCGACGAGTGCGGCGGCTCCGTCCTGATCGTCCTCGACGAGATCGATCACGTCACCGACGACAGCATCCTCTACCAGCTCCCCCGGGCCCGCGCGAATGGCAAGCTCGAGGACGCCAAGATCGGGCTGATCGGCATCTCGAACGACTTCTCGTTCCGGGACGGGCTCTCCCCGAAGGTGAAGAGTTCGCTCTGTGAGCAGGAGATCCACTTTCCTGCCTACAACGCGACGAACCTCCGCGCGATACTTCGTCAGCGCGCGGACGTCGCCTTCCACGACGACGTCCTCAGCGAGGAGGTCATCCCGCTCTGTGCGGCCTACGGCGCCAAGGACGCCGGGGACGCCCGCCAGTCCATCGACCTGTTGATGAAAGCGGGCGACCTGGCGCGCGACGAGGACACCGAACGCGTCATGGAGGAACACGTCAAACGGGGGCGGCGGGCGCTCGAACGGGGTCGGATCAAGGAGGGGATCAACGGGCTAACCGAACACGGTCACCTCGTCCTGTACGCCCTCCTCACCCTCGAACAGGAGGGCAAGACACCGATCCGTTCGCGCGACATCCGTCCCCGGTACACCCGGTTCACCGAACTCGCGAACCGCGATCCGCTCGTCCCGCGACGCATGCGCGATCATCTGAGCGAACTCGCCATGCTCGGGATCGTCTCCGTCACCGAGCGAAACGAGGGGCGGCGCGGGGGTACCTACCGGGAGTACGACCTCGACATGGACGTCGAACTGATCCTCTCCGCGATGGCAGACACCGTCGAACTCGTCGGCGTCCACGAGTCGATCACCGAGTTCGTCGAGACGTCCGACGAACCGGCGACGCTTGACCAGTACATCGGGTGACTCTCCACCGAGCAAGCCGTCCTCAGTCCGCCCATTCTCCACCGTCCGAACCTCCGGCTGTATCTGACGCCGTCGACCAACTGCACCTGATGCCGCCATCTCTGGTCACCCGATTCGTCGCTGACCACTGACAACGACAGGCGTCTCGTCCAGCGTCGCCATCGTGTCAAACCCCTTCGTGCGGCCGGCAGTCGACGCCACCGACACCACCGTGTCCGCCGTTACCCGTCCGACTGCGTGGCCCTTCACTTCCCCACAACGGACGCTCTAGTTGCCTCACCCATTCAAGTAACAAATCTCTTACATGGACACCAGGTTGTCCGCAGTATTCTCCCTCAAAATCCTCTCTACGTCCTGAATTAGAAGAAATTACAAACATTCCAATCTAGATATGATGTTTCCGATAGTTCGCTCTATCAGGCCTCGCAACGCGTCCAAACGACGAATCGCTTTCACCATTCGAATGTCGACGGCGAGCATCGGTAAACGAGGCCGGTCGCAGAGGCGTTCACGACAGACCCGTTACGTTCACGACGATCCGCGAAACCACTCGACTGGCGTGCGAGTTCTCCCGTGCGGATCGCACTACCGACGCCCGCGTACCGATTACGAGCGGACCTCCGACTCGATTAGCTTCCCCGTTACGATGATACGAGTGTAAACCTTCGTTCGAGGGAACGGGCGGCGACGCTTCCCTCCCAGCATACGGCAGTCGTTTTCGTCCCGCTCTCGGTGACCGTCGTCGACTTCACTGACGGGTGGCATCGGCGTCAGTGCCCACGAGAGGGCGTCGCTCACAGAAGGGAGTCTGGCAGTCGGTAGACCGAGCGGCTCACCCGGTGACCCGGAGTGGAACGGCGATCGATGGGGTTCGCCCGTCAGTCACCCGGCGGCAGGCGTCAGTCGAGTTGACACTCGCACCCGCCGCGTTCGAGGAGTTCGTCGATCTCCTGATACCGTCCGCACTCGTCGCAGGCGACGCGGATGTCGACGAACACCTCGAAGCCGTCGATGGCGACAGTATCGGAGTTGCGGAGGCTCTCGAGCGTGCCGCGCGTGACGGCCTCGGTTCGGTTCTGGAGCGACAGGATCGTGTCACGTCCGCGCTCGATGCGCTCCTCTGCGCTCTCGGATCGCTCGTAGGACGCGTCGAGGTCCCGTTTGAGGTACGTGTGGATGGACTGATGCGAGACGAAGTCGTCCTCGACCTGGTCGACGTCGACGCCCTCGCGGTCGAGTCGCGCGGTCGCTTCGATGCGGGCACCCTCGCTCGCGTCCCCACCGGTGAGGATCTCGTAGAGATTCTCCACCTCGCCCATGAGCGGGTCCATCCCCGCCTGTCGCATCGCGGCCCGCAGGACGCGCTGGTTCACGTAGGTTTCGAGGTCTCGCAGACTGTATCGCTCTCCCTGCTGGCCCGTCCACAGCGACACGAGTTCGTCGTCGAGCCCTTCCAGCGAGTACTTGTCGATGATACGGGCGACTTTCGATCGACTCCGGGCAGATCCTCCATCGGGGAGGAGCGCGCGTTCGTCCATGTAGACGTGGGTTCAGTATGCGCGATAGTAAGTGTTGTTCCCCGCACCCGGTGAGCGACCCGTCACCCCACTGGGGCTGCTCTCCCCGCGGACAGCGCGATAAGCCCGTGACCGGCGTTCGCAGGCCCGACCAAGGGAGGCAGAAGTAATTAGACTTAAGGTGGGGGCCAATATACTCCGTACATGGACAAACTGGCCGACGTCGACGTCGCGGCGCTTCGAGAGGCGCTCGACGAGGTCGAGAGCGCAAAGGCGGCGAAGCGGTTGATGGTGGCGCTCGATTACAAGGACGGGACGCCGGTGTCGACGCTCGCGACCCGGTACGACATCCCTCGGTCGACGCTGTACTACTGGCTCGACCGGTTCGAGAACCAGTCGATCGAGGACGCCGTCGAGGACGAACCGCGACCGGGTCGGCCGCCGAAACTCGACGACGAGGCCCGCGAATCGCTGTGGGAGGCGCTGGACGACGAGCCGATGGACCACGGGTTCGACGCCGAGGAGTGGACGCCCCCGCTCGTCCAGTCACACATCGAACGCGAGTTCGCCGTCGTCTACTCCGAGGGGCACGTGCGACGGTTGCTCCGGGAAGGCCCGACCTGAACCGGCGGCACGGATCGACGCCGACCCCGTCGGGGTCACGTCGCGTCGTCTCTCCGCCACGCCCCGTCGCGTCGTCTCTCCGCCACGCCCCGTCGCGTCGTCTCTCCCCCACGCCTCGTCGCGTCGTCTCTCCGTCACGTCCCGCCGCGGTGTCACCCTCGTTGAACGCTCATCGGCGTCCGGGTCGGTGTTCCTCGACCTGCGGCTCGATTGCCCCTGACGAGAGGTCGATTCGCCGGACGGATCACGGACGTACCCCATCTCGGCTGCCACGCCGCTCGGCCTGGTACGCTGGATGTAATTACCTCTGTGTTTCCAACGCGGAGCGGTTGGCTGGACCGTTCACAGTATGCGAATGTCGGGACTGGGTCTCCGGCACGTCGTCGAGACGGACGGCGTTCGCCCGGCCGCTCGTCCCCCGTCGTCGAGGGCGACTCTCCGACGGAGCAGGCCGGCTAGTCGTCCACGTTTTACACAAATAGGTGTGTAAACCAGCAGGCGGCCCGGATCCCGGGACCCGATCGACGGACGTGGGGCCGGCCTCGACGACGAGCGTCACCGGAAGTCGGGGAAGTCGCTGTCCTCGGTTTCGGCCATGTTGACGTTGACCTCGATCACGTTCGCGGTGTTCGTCACCTCCTCGACGACCTTCTCGTGGTAGCGCGACTCCTGCATCCGGTTGATGGGGCCGGAGACGCTGATCGACCCGAGCACGCGGTCGTTTCTGTCGAGGACGGGTGCGCCGACGGCCTGCAGCCCCTCGATTTCCTCCTCTTCGTTGAGCGAGTAGCCCCGTTCGCGGGTGCGTTCGAGTTCCGCGAACAGTTCGTCGCGATCCGTGATGGTGTTCGAGGTCTTGCGCTTGAGCCCGTAGGTGTCGAGGATCCACTCCACGCGCTCGCGCGGGAGGTGGGCGAGGATGGCCTTGCCTGTCGCCGAGAAGTGGAGAAAGTCCGGGCGCTGAAGCTTGCTGGTCTGGTACCGCGACCCGACCGCCTTCTCCCCTTTGACCTTGTAGAGGTTGACCCCGAGACCGTGCTGTTCGGTCGAGAGGTGGGCGTACTCGCCGGTCTCGGTCGCCAACTTCTCTACCTCCTCGTGGCCGTGGCGGTAGAGCGCCGCCTGGTTCCGGACGTACTCGCCGACGAGCAGAAACTGCAGCGAGAGCGCGTAGGTGTCGCCCTCTTTCACCACGAATTTGTTCTCCCGGAGGGTCGCCAGGTAGTTGTACACCGCGCTCTTGGACATGTCGAGGTGCTCGGCCAGCTCGGTCACCCCGGCGCCGTCGAGTTCTTCGAGCGCCCCGATCACGTCGAACGCCCGGGTCACCGTCTTGAGGGTGCGCGGTGATCCCGTCGCGGGTCGATCGGCCATGCAGCCCCCTACTCCCCGGGAGTCAATAGGCGTTACCATTTGGTGAACGCCAACCAATCCGGGAATAATCGAACGACTGCGAGTGGGTGCAGGGAACCGGACGAAAACTTGGTCTCACCACGTGCCGAAAACCAGACCGAGACGCTCCCAGTAGCCATAGCTTGTCCTCGGTCCGTACGGTCAGCGTTCACATTTCGAACAGGACGACGGAGGCGATTCCGGCGGGCTGCAGTCAGATGTTGGCACTCGTCCACTTTTGGTTTATTTCACCCCCGAGGTTGAGGACTCACCTCGAAAAAATCGATACGTTCGGCGTTTACGATAGGTGACCGCTCGGGGCGTGGCGGAACGGCCGATTCGATGCGGCCTGTGCGGCGTGGGGGTTACTCGGCGGCGAGTACGCGGATCGCGCCGGCGAGTACGCGTGTCGCGGCGGCGCAGTCGTCCCACTCCGTCCACTCGTGGGGGCTGTGGGAGACGCCGTCCCGGGAGGGTGCGAACAGGAGGCCGGCGTCGGTGACCCGCGCGACGTGCATCGTGTCGTGGGCCGCACCCGAGTGGAGGTCCATGGTCCCCACGTCGGCGGCGTCGCCGGCGGCGTGGAACGCGTCGCGGACGCGGTCGCTCATCGGCACCGGCGACCGGTCCCAGGGTCGCTCGAAGCGGGTGTCGACGCCGCGTTCCGATTCGAGTTCGGCGCAGCGCTCGCGGGCCCGCTCGACGATCGCGTCGATCGACGCCTGCTCGACGTCCCGGACGTCGAGGCTCACGGCGGTGCGACCCGGAATCACGTTCGGGGCGTTCGGCGCGACGTCCACCTGGCCGACCGTGCCGACGGCGGTCGCCGAGTCCGCGACCGCCGTTGCGGCGTCCTCGACGGCGAGGACGAACTCGCTGGCGGCGGTCAGCGCGTCGGTTCGGTCCCCCATGAGCGTGGCCCCGGCGTGGTCGGCCTCGCCGAGGAACTCGACGCGACACCGCGTCAGCCCGGTGATCGTGGTGACCACGCCGGCGGGCACGCCGGCGGCTTCGAGGCGGCCCGACTGCTCGATGTGAAGTTCGAGCCAGGCGTCCCACGACGCGGCGTCGAGGCGGCCCTCGCCCCGGAAGCCGATGTCGGCGAGCGCGTCACCGAGGGGGATGCCGTCCTCGTCCTCGAAGGCGAGCGCCTCGTCGACGGTGAGGTCGCCCGTCGCCACCGCCGAGCCGAGTAGCCCGCCGTCGAAGCGCTGGCCCTCCTCCTCGGTGAGGCAGACGACCTCGATCGGGCGGGCGAGATCCGCGCCGGCGTCCTGGAGCGCGCGGACGCTTTCGAGGGCCGCGTACACCCCGAGCGGGCCGTCGAAGATGCCGCCCTCCGGGACCGAATCGAGGTGGCTGCCGGCGGCGACGGGGGCCGCGTCGGGGTCGGCCCCCGGGGGTACCCACCGGCCGGCGATGTTCCCGACCGCGTCGATGCTGACCGACAGGCCGGCGTCCCGGAGGCGCTCGCAGAGGTACTCGCGAGCCTCGCGATCCGCCGGCGTTCCCGTCAGGACCGTTCGGGCGTGGCCCTCCTCGACCGGAACCGACCCGAAGGTGGCCGTCCGCTCGATGTCGTGGCGTAGCCTGTGCTGGGAGACCTCCATTGTCGATGTGCGTACGTTTCCCAAACCTGGTATTTAACCCTTTCCCTTCCGGCGCCGGCCTCTGCCTCGATATCGGCCGCGTGAGGGCCCATACCTCCAGTCTTCGCCCGCCCGCCACCCCGGGCACGCTGCGCGTGCGGCCGTCCGGCCGTCTGACACCAGGGCGAACGTCGAACCAGGGCGAACGTCGAACCAGGGCGAACGTCGAACCAGGGCGAACGTCGCAGTCCTCAGCGCGGGGGTCACAGTCCTATCCGTTCGCTTCCACAAATTTAATATGGATGTGTTCCGCCTGTGGGGGTATGCAACGGGATAGCAATCGATCCGGAACGGACAGTGACCAGTCGAGCCTGCGGCGTCGTCGCTTCCTGGGGGCGACCGCGGCGGCGACCGCGGCCGGCGTCGCCGGCTGTACCGGCGGGAACGACGGCGGAGACGGGTCGAGCGACGGCGGGTCCGGCGGGAGCGACGGGTCCTCCGACGGATCGAGCGGGGGCGACACCACGAGCGGCGACGGGTCGAGCGACGGCGGGTCGGGGTCGCCGAAGGCCGGCGGGACCCTCCAATGGGGCGGCGCGGTACCGGTTCAGAGCCTCGACCCCCACCTGGAGAGCGCCGCGGCGTCCCAGCGGGTCCTCGAGAACATCGTCGAGGAGCTGGTCCAGCTCCAGCCCGACTACTCGCTCGAGCCGCACCTGGCGACGAGCCTCGAACAGTCCGACGACAACACGACCCTGACGCTCTCCCTGCGCGAGGGCGTCACGTTCCACAAGGGCGAGGAGATGACCTCGGCGGACGTGCTCGCCTCCTACGAGCGCGTCGCCAACGGCGACTACCTCGCCAGCGGCTTCTTCGAGTTCGTCGACTCGATGGAGGCCCCCGACGACTACACGTTCGTCATCAACCTGACCCAGCCGTTCGCCCCGTTCGTCGCGCGGATGGCGACCTCGGAGCTGGCGATTCTCCCCGAGGAACAGGCGAGCCAGGACAAGATCGACACGCCGATCGGCACGGGTCCGTACCAGTTCGAGTCCCGCGAGATCGAGACGTCGTTCACGATGGCGAAAAACGAGGACTACTGGGGCGAGGGACCGTACCTCGACACGATCAAGAAGAGCGAGATCACGGACCCCTCCGTCCGCCTCCAGTCGTTCCGCGCCGGCGAGTACGACTACATCAACGGCATCCCGCCGAAGGACGTCGAGAGCGTCAGGGGACAGTCGAACATCCGCTTCGAGACGCAGTTCCCGAAGGCGCTCGTCTACCTCGGGATGAACTGCAACCAGGCGCCGTTCGACAACAAGGACGCTCGGCTCGCGCTGGACTACGCCATCGACAAGGCGAAGGTCACCGAGGCGGCGCTGTACGGCACCGGCCGGGCGACGGCGACCCCCGCCGCCCCCGGCAGTCCGTGGGTCAACGAGGACGTCCAGCCCCGGCCCCGCGACCTCGACAAGGCCCAGGAACACCTGGAGAAGGCGGGGATGCCCGACGGCTACTCGGCGACGTTCAAGATCCCGCAGTCCTACCCCACGCAGGTCCAGGGCGCGACCGTCATCTCCGACATGGCCAGCGACGCCGGCATCGACCTGCAGATCCAGAAGATCACCTGGAGCACGTGGCTCTCGGACGTCTACTCCAACCAGAACTTCCAGGCGACGACGTCGTCGTACCTCGCGCTCTGGTACCCCGACGTGTCGTTCTACAAGTTCCTCCACCCCAACGGGGCCTTCTTCTTCACGGGATGGACCAACGACGAGTACAACACGCTCGTCGAGGAGGCCCGGACGATGTACGACCAGGACGCCCGGGCGGAGAAGTACCACCGGGCGACCGAGATCCTCCACGAGGAGCGCGCCGGCCACATGTTCCTCTGGTGGCAGCCCAACCTCTACGGCTCGATCCCCGAGTACAAGGGCGACATGGGCGCCCCGGACGGCTCGACGCTCCGGTTCTGGGACAACTACCTCGACGAGTAGACCGGCGTACAACTACCTCGCCGAGTAGACCAGACGTCCCCCTGTTCGTCCGCGTGTCGGCCCCGCCGGCCGTCCGCCGCGGCCACCGACACACTTAATCGGGATCACCGCACACCCGAACCCGCCGCGAACCACCGACCCCTCGCTCGAAACCACGACGCCGCGAACCACCGACCCCTCGCTCGAAACCACCACACACCCGACTCACGCACCACCAAGCCACCGAACTCACACCCATGTCGATGTTCAACTACCTGGTCAGGCGGCTGGGGTTCCTGCTCGTCACGCTGTTTTTCGTGACTCTGATCACCTTCGCCGTGACCAACGTGCTGCCCGGGAACGTCGCGCTGTTGATCCTCGGGCCAAACGCGTCCGAACAGTCCCTGGAGGCGCTCCAGCAGCAACTCGGGCTGAACCAGCCGCTGTACGTCCAGTACCTCGACTGGCTGGCCGACCTCCTCCGGGGCGAACTGGGGCAGTCCCTCCGGTTCGGTGACCCCGTGCTCGGGCTGATCGCCGAGAAACTCCCCCGGTCCCTGCTGCTGGCGACGGCGGCGACGCTCGTGGCCGTCGTGCTCGCCATCCCGCTGGGCATCATCTCGGCGGTGAAACAGAACGAACTGCCGGACCTCGGCGCCTCGCTGTTCGGGTTCGTCGGCGTCTCGATCCCCATCTTCCTGTGGGGACTGGTGTTCATCCTCGTGTTCGCCGTCTGGTTCGACCTCTTCCCGACCGGGGGGTACGTCCCGCCCTCGGAGGACCCGGTGGCGACGCTGACCCACCTCGTGCTGCCGGCGGCGTCGATGGGCTTCGCGCTGACGGCGTACATCATGCGGATGACCCGCTCGTCGATGCTGGAGGTGCTGAGCGAGGAGTACATCAGCCTCGCGCGGGCCAAGGGGATGACCGAGCGCGTCGTCGTCCTCAAACACGCCCTGCGGAACGCGGTGATCCCCGTGATCACCGTCGTCGCCTTCCAGTTCGCCTACGCCTTCGGCGGCGTGGTCGTCCTGGAGGAGGTGTTCTTCTGGCCGGGGATCGGTCGGCTGACGCTGACGGCGATCCAGAGCCGGGACATCCCCCTCTTGCAGGGCTGTATCATCGTCGTCGCGCTGATCTACATGCTGTCGAACCTCGCGGCCGACGTCCTCTACGCCTACTTCGACCCGCGGATCCGCTACGGAGGTGACGAGTGATGTCGGGCGAGTCGTCCGACTACACGGACTCCGCGAACCGCTATCGGCCGTCGGACGCCCAGATCGAGCGACTCGGTCGGTTCTCCCGGCGGTTCCGTCGCAACACCAAGGCGATGATCGGGCTGTTGCTGGTGCTCGGGCTCGTCTTCGTCGCGGCGTTCGCCCCGCTGATCGCGCCCTACCAGATCGACACGACGAACATCGAAGACCGGTCCGAGGCCCCGTCGCTGGAACACCCGTTCGGCACCGACGACCTCGGGCGCGACGTGTTCAGCCGGGTCGTCATGGGGAGTCGGATCTCGCTGTACGTCGGCTTCGGCTCGATCGTCGGCGCGCTGTTCGTGGGGACGGTGGTCGGCCTCGTCGCGGGCTACTACGGCGGGATGGTCGACGAGGTGCTGATGCGGCTGATGGACGCCGCCATGTCGTTCCCGCCCATCCTGCTCGCGCTGACGGTGATGGTCGTCCTGGGACCGAACCTCAACAACGTGGTCCTCGCGCTGGCGTTCGTCTACACCCCGTACATCGCCCGCGTCGGGCGGTCGGCGACGCTCTCGGAGCGCAACGAGGCGTACGTCGAGTCGGCGGTCTCGCGGGGCGAGACCGACTCACAGATCATCTTCAGCGAGGTGCTCCCGAACACGATGGCGCCCCTCCTGGTGCAGGCGTCGCTCAACATCGCCTTCGCCATCCTCTCGGAGGCGTCGCTGTCGTTCCTGGGGCTCGGCGCCCAGCCGCCGACGCCCTCGTGGGGGCTGATGATCAACTCCGGGCGCGGCTTCATGGAGTCGGCGCCCTGGATGATCCTCGCCCCCGGCATCGCCATCGCGATCACCGTCATCGGCTTCAACCTGCTCGGTGACGGCCTGCGTGACGTGCTCGACCCCAAGGTGGACGCGATAGAATGAGCCGAACACAGCACTCGGGCGAGGGACGCATCGACGGTTCGAGTACCGGGACGACCCGCGAATCCGACGCGGCCGCCGGCGACCCGGTCGACCCCGACGGGCCGCTGCTCCAGGTCCGGGACCTCCGCACCGAGTTCCGCACCGAGAGCGGCCGCGTCGTCGCCACGAACGAGGTGTCGTTCGACCTCGACCGCGGCGAGACGATGGGGCTGGTCGGGGAGTCCGGCGCCGGCAAGTCGGTGACGGCGCGCTCGATCATGCGCCTGATCGACTCGCCGGGCGAGATCACCGGCGGGCGGGTCGTCTTCGACGGCGAAGACCTCCTGGCGATGACCGAACGCGAGATGCGCGGGGTCCGCGGCAACCGGATCGCGCTGGTCCCCCAGGACCCGATGACCGCGCTCAATCCGGTGCTCTCGGTCGGCGAGCAGATCGTCGAGACGATCACTCACCACCAGGGGAAAGGTCGAAAAGAGGCCCGCGAGCAGGCCATCGAGGCAATGCGCGAGGTCGGCATCCCCGACGCCGCCGACCGGATCGACGACTACCCACACGAGTTCTCGGGCGGGATGCGCCAGCGCGTGCTGATCGCCATCGGCCTGTCCTGCCAGCCCGACCTCATCATCGCCGACGAGCCGACGACGGCCCTCGACGTCACCACCCAGGCGAAGATCCTCGACCTCCTCAACGACCTCCAGGAGGAGCGCGGGATGGCAGTGCTGATGATCACGCACAACCTCGGCGTGGTCGCCCAGACCTGCGACACAGTCGGCGTGATGTACGCCGGGAACCTGGTCGAGACCGCCCCGCTCGACGACCTGTTCGAGCGCCCGAACCACCCCTACACCCGGGGGCTGATCGACTCGATCCCGCAGACCGAGCGCACCTACGACGAACTGCCGACGATGGACGGGTCGATGCCGGACCTGCTCGACCTCCCCGAGGGGTGCAACTTCGCCCCGCGGTGTCCCCACGCCACCGAGGCGTGTCGAACCGGCGGCGACCCCGACCTGGAGGACATCCCGGGGACCGACGCGCGGGCCGCCTGCATTCGGACGGACGAGATCGACCTGTCCGAGTCGACGGCCGACCCGGTCGACGGCACCGGTCGCGACGCGGTCGACCGGTCGGGCGAGCCGCTGTTCGAGGTCGAGAACTTGAAGAAGCACTTCTCGGCGGGCGAGGGGCTGCTGGACTCCCTCTCGATTTCCTGGGACGGGGGTCCCTCGATCGACCGCCGGTCGGTGAAGGCGGTCGACGGCATCAGCTTCGACGTCTACCCCGGCGAGACCGTCGGGCTGGTCGGGGAGTCCGGCTGCGGCAAGTCGACGGTGGCCCGAACCGCCCTGCGTCTGCTCGAACCCACGGACGGCGAGGTGTACTTCGACGGTGAGCCGCTCCACGAACTGGGCTCGACCGAGGTGCGCAGCCTCCGCCGGGAGATGCAGATGGTGTTCCAGGACCCCGGGAGTTCGCTCAACCCCCGCAAGACCGTCGGCCGGATCGTCGGGCGGGCGATGGAGCGCCACGACATCGCCACCGGCGAGGAGAAGCGCGAGCGCGTCCGGGAACTGCTCGAACGCGTCGGGCTGTCGGCGGACGCCGCGACCAAGTACCCCCACGAGTTCTCCGGCGGCCAGCAACAGCGCGTCGCCATCGCGCACGCGCTCGCGGTCGAACCCCGATTGATCGTCTGCGACGAGCCGGTGAGCGCCCTCGACGTGAGCGTGCAGGCCCAGATCCTCAACTTGCTCAACGAGATCCAGGCGGAGTACGGCCTCGCGTACCTCTTCATCTCGCACAACATCGGCGTGGTCCGGCACATCTGCGACCGCCTCGCCGTCATGTACCTCGGCAAGGCCGTGGAGTTCGGCACCGTCGAGGACGTGTTCTCCCCGCCGTTCCACCCCTACACCGAGAGCCTCCTCTCCGCGGTCCCGCACCCAGACCCGACCCGGGAGACAGACCGGATCCTGCTGGAAGGGACGGTGCCCAGCCCCGTCGACCCGCCCTCCGGGTGTCCGTTCCAGACGCGGTGCCCCCGGAAGATCGGCGACCGGTGCGAGACCGAGGTCCCCGAACTGGAGGCGGTGGGCGACGACGGCCACGTCGTGTCCTGTCACCTCTCGGTCGAGGAGATGTCACAGCGCGAGTCGTTCGTCGCGACCGAAGAGAACCCGGCCGCGTCCGACTGACGACTCGCGCTGCGCTCGACTCCCGTCGGGCTCAGTACTTCACGCCGAACCGAAGCAGTTCGTCGGGGACGTCGTCGCCGGCGTCCGCCAGGAGATCCGCCTCGTTCTCGCGGGCGCGGTCGAGCAGGTCGCCGAGCGCCGCGACCGGGGCGGCGTCGTGGTCGATTCGGAGGTTGTGGAACAGTCGCGGCTCGGCCGCGTGGATCAGCAGGGCGGCGCTGTCGGCGCCCCGCTTGTCGCCGCCGGCGTCCGCTCCGGCCGCGAGGGCGGCGACGAGGCGCGTGGCGAGGTCCCCGTCGGCGTCGACGAACGCCGCGTCCATCGCGTCGACGACCGCCTCGCCCGCGAGCATGTTGCCCGCGACGGTGTGATTCTCGCCCGCGCGAGACCCGTACCAGCCGACGCAGTCGTCGCCCGAGAAGGTGTACGCGTTGCCGTCGGCGTCGACGCCGTGAAGCTGGCGGTAGCTCGCGTACTCGTCGGCCGCGAGCAGAGTCTCGCAGGCCCCGTCGATCGGCTCGCCCTCGGCCGCCCGCGCCACCGCGTCCCGACCGTGTTCGGTTCGGGTGTACGACTGGGTGCACGCGGCGGCGCGCTCGCTCACGTAGGGACACGTCGCCCCGACCGCCACCGTCCCCGTCGCCACCGCCGCCCCGAACGCCCCCGTCCCGGGGTCGCGCGCCGCGATCGAGAACGTCACGCCGGCCCTCCGCTCGGGGGTTCGCTGCTCGCCATACGCCCGGCGAGGGGACTCGTCCCCATATAGCTATCGCCGCCCTCCGAGCAAAGTAGATGTAATAAATTGGATTATCGTCGCCCAGATCCGTGGCGGTCGTCTCGTTCCGCCCGCGCCGACGCTCCGATGCTCGACACTCGCGCCGACGCGGCCACAATCCACTTTCACGGGCGTTATCGGCGAAATCCGGCGTCTGGGGACGACATCTGGACATCACCTCGCCGTCCCCCCGATCACATCCACCCATCGAAGAACCGACCGACTGGGGCGGGGGATTGTTCGCCCCCGGCGGAATCACAACGAGGTGACGGTTCCCGGACGACGCCACCGGAGGACCGGCGACGGCCGATTCGACGGCTAAATTGTTCTAATCATTTTCGTCGACTTCGGTCGATCCATCGTCGAGGGACAGGTACATCGCCCGCCACGGCTTGGAGGGCGGGTCGTCGACGACGACGAAGCCGAGGTTCTCGTAGACGTGCCTGGCGCGCGGGTTCGACTCCAGCACGGTGAGTTCCACGCCCGCGTGTCCCGCGTCCCGGGCGAGGGCGACTATCGCGGCGCACAGCCGGGTACCGAGGCCCCGGTTCTGGTAGTCGGGGTCGACGAACGTCGCCAGTTCCGGCCGGTCGGCGCTCGCCGGGGAGAGCACCGCGTGGCCCACGACCCGGTCGCCGTCGCGGGCGACGACGTTGTGGCCCCGGTCGAGCAGCCGCGACACCCACGCTTCGACGCGGTCGCGGCCCCCTCGCGGCGGGATCCCCATCGACCGTTGCTCGACGGGGTAGTCCGCGTAGAGGTCGACGAGCGCGTCGCGATCCGCCGGCTCCGCCCGGGCGAGGACCACCCGGCCGTCGCCGACTTCGACCGCCGCCGGCAGCGAAGGTCCCTCCACACTCTCCGGTTGGGAGCCACTCCGCCAAGGTCGTTTCCCCCACACCACCGTGTCCGCAGTTCTCTCCGGCTCCCTCGTGGTCCCCGTGGCAGTCGTCGACCCCGTGGCAGTCGTCGACCCTGTCATACTCGTTCCCCAGGCGTCCCACTCGCGACCGGTCGTGGTTCAGGCTACCTCCCAACTCGTGGTTCGGCCCTCAATTTGTCATTCGCGCGTCCGCTCGCGCGGGCGAACACCACTATGTCCGCAGTAAGTCGAGGGTAGGGTGCCTCAGAAGGCCGATCCGTCTCGCGCCGAACACCACCGTGTCCGCTGTTCTTCGCCGGCGTACTCGGGGCCGTGCGTCGTTCCGCACCGTTCCGGGCGGCGGTCCGTGCGGGGAGGTCTCACACCGCAGGCTATATGGCTCGCCGAATCGACAGCCTGGGTACGATGTCCGAGGCCGACGTAGACGAACCCGATGAACCGTCAAGGGATCCGATGACGGCGGCGGAGGCGATGTTGCGGGCCATGCGGGCCTACGGCGTGGAGTACGTCTTCGGCAACTTCGGGACCGACCACACGCCGCTGCTGGAGGCGGCGAGTCGGGTCCGCGAGGCGGGCGAGGGGGCGGCCCTGCCGGCGTTCGTGACCTGCCCCCACGAAGGCGTGGCGCTCGGCGCCGCCCACGGCTACGCCGCCGTGACGGGTGAGCCCCAGGCCGTCGTCGTCCACGTCGACGTCGGCACGCAGAACCTCGGCGCGATGGTTCACAACGCCCACCGGGGGAACGCGCCCGTGTTCGTCTTCGCCGGCCTGGCGCCCGTCAGCTACGGCGACCACCCCGGCGCGCGGGACAGCCCCGTTCACTTCATCCAGGACGTCTTCGACCAGGAGGGGATCGTCCGGCAGTTCTGTCGGTGGTACGCCGAGTACCGCCCGCCCGCCGACCCCGACGAGTACGTCGCCCGGGGGCTCGAAGTCGCGTCGACCCCGCGCCGCGGCCCGACGTACGTCACGGCGACCCGCGAGGCCCTGGAGGAACCCGTCGACGTCGACGTCGGCTCCCGGTCGGTGGCGGGCGTCCGCCCGACCCCCGCCGACGACGCGACGGTCGACCGCCTGGCGTCGCTCGTCGGGGACGCGGACGCGCCCGTGGTCGTGACGAGCAAACTGGGCGCCGCCGGCGCCGCCGACCCGGCCGAGTCCGTCGAGTCGCTGGTCGCGTTCGCGGAGGCGGCGGACGCCGGCGTCGTCGAGGCGTTCCCGGCAGCGCTGAACTTCCCGCGCACCCACGACCTCCACGCCGGTTTCGCCACGGGCCCGGCGTTCGAGCGCGCGGACCTGATCGTGCTGGCCGACACCGACGTCCCCTGGGTGCCGGAGTCCGAGGGAGCGCCGCCGGCGGACGTGCCGGTCGTCCAGGTCGACGTCGACCCCGCCAAGGAGGCGTTCCCGCAGTGGGACTTCCAGGTCGACCACCCGGTGCGGGCCGATCCGGCGCCCACGCTGCGAGCGGTCGCAGAGCGTCTCCGCGAGACCGGGGCCGCGTCCGACGCGGGGACCGCCGGCCGCGAGACCTGGGGCGACCTCGGCCCCTTCGCCGGCGGCGAGGCGGGGCCGTCGGCGACCGTTCGGGAGCACCGCGAGGCTGGCCGACTCACGCCGGCGGTGCTGACCGCGGCGGTCGACGACGCGATCGACGAGCACGCCGGCGACGCAATCGTGCTCAACGAGACGACGACGAACATCTTCACCGTGCTCTCCGGGCTCTCCCTCGACCGCCCGGGGAGCTACCTCTTCTCACACGGGTCCGGCCTGGGCTGGGCCCCGGGCGCCGCCGTCGGCGCCAAACTCGGCGACCCCGACTCGCTCGTCGTGTCGCTCGTCGGCGACGGCTCGTACGTGTTCGGCCATCCGACCGCGGCGGCGTGGGCCGCCGGCGCCCACGACGCGCCGACGCTCACCGTCGTCTACAACAACAGCGGGTGGAACGCCGTCAAAGGTGCGACGCTCCGACAGCACCCCGACGGCGACGCCGCGGCCGCCGACGTCCCCGAGAGCAAGTTCGCGCCGACGTTCGACCTCTCGCACGCCGCCCACGTCGTCGACGCCCACACCGCGGTCGTCGAGTCGCCGGCGGACCTCGACGGCGCGCTGTCGTCCGCGATCGAGGCCGTCCGTGACGGCACGCCGGCGGTGCTCGACGTTCGAATCGAGCCGATCTGAGCGGCGGTCGACCGTCGGCCCCCGCCGCTATAGTAGCGTTTGCAAGTCATTTCGTACCCGACCGCACGACAGCATGCGGTCGGGTCCGTACACAGTTGCAAACGCTACTATAGTCTCACCCGCCGTGGACCGGCGGCGCGGCCCGGAGCACGTCGCCGTCCTCGATGATCGTGTCGGCGCCGTCGATGAGTTTGACGTCCCGGCCGTTCTTCGTCACCGTGACGGACCCGACCAGGTCCCCGCCGTCGTCGAGGATCTTCGCCGACAGGTCGGGGTGGTCCTCGCCGAGCGTTCGGAACAACTCCCGGACGGTCGCACCGTCGTCCACGGTGACCTCCAGCGACTTGCTCCCGACGGCGTCCCGGTACGGCCCGAAGAGGTTCAACTCGACGTCCATGGGCGACCATCGCCCCCCGCGTATTTCAGTCCCGCGCTGTCTCGTGGTCACTGCGCGCCGACCCGTCGATCGCCCGCCGACGTCGCCTCTCCCCGTCGGTTTTCTGTCAGCGAACGGCCGCCGCGAGCACCCGGTCGCCCCACGATCGCCGCGGCCGGCGCTCCGGGCCTGCGACGATTCCCGCCCTCTCCCCCGGCGGTCTTCCCGTTCGCCCGGCCCCACCGAAGTCGGCCTCTGCGAACGACGTCGCCCATATTGCCCTTCGGGGGGCGCTCGTTTGATTCTGTCAAAGGATTCGCTAGAATTTACGGCCGTATTGGTGTAAAGAGGGCCGCGCTTCCCCTCGCCTCGCCGGCGAATCGCCGGGCGATCACCGCCTGTTTCGCGCGACGGGCCGTCTCGGAATGGTCAAAAGATCGTTCTCTGTCGAAGAACGACGGCGCTGGAATCGGGCGCGCCCACAGCGACCTTTAAGAGCCGTCGACCGCAACTCTCGGAGCACCATGCGAGCAGCCCGGTACTACGGCGTGCGGGACGTGCGAGTCGAAGACGTCGAGGCGCGGTCGCCCGGTCCAACCGAGGTGCGCATCGAGGTCGAGGCCGGCGGGATCTGCGGCTCAGACCTCCACGAGTACGCCCACGGGCGAGGGGCGGTCCCGACCGAACCCCACCCCGTCACGGGCGAGTCGATGCCCGTCACCCTGGGTCACGAGTTCGGCGGGACGGTCGCCGAGGTCGGCGACGACGTCGAGGGCCTCGAACCGGGCGCGCCCGTGGCCGTCAACCCTATCGTCTGGTGTGACGACTGTCGCTCCTGCGACGCGGGCCACTACCACCGCTGTGAGAACGGCGGCTTCGTGGGCCTGTCGGGCGGCGGCGGCGGCTTCGCCGAGGAGGTCGTCGTCCCCGCGGAGACCGTCCTGCCGTTCCCGGAGTCGGTCCCGCTCGAACTGGCGGCGCTCGTCGAACCCTTCGCCGTCGGCCTGCACGCGGTCCACCGATCGGCCTTCCAGACCGGGGACGCGGTCGCGGTGTTCGGCGCCGGCCCGATCGGGCTCACGATCATCCAGCAGCTCCGCGCGGCCGGCGCCGGGCCGATCTACGTCTCCGAACCCCGGGACGCCCGGCGGGAGCGCGCGGCCGACTCCGGCGGCGACGTGTTGATCGATCCGACGGTCGACGACCCGATCGATCGCATCGTCGAGGAGACGAACGGCGGCGTCGACGTCGCCTTCGAGGTCGCGGGCATCGAACTCACCGTCTCCCAGTCCATCGAGTCGACGAGGGCCGGGGGCGACGTCACCGTCGTCAGCCTCTTCGACGAGGAGGTGTCGTTCCAGCCGACCAGCGTGGTCGCCAGCGAGCGCACGCTCACCGGCACGGCGGCCTACCAGGGCGGCCCCCGGTCGGCCGAGGAGTTCGGGGACGTGATCCGCAAGTTCGAGACCGGCGCGCTCGATCCGGAGCTGCTCGTCACCTCCCGGCTCGCCCTCGAAGACATCGAGGACGGCTTCGAGGCCCTGCTCGACGACGACAGCGACGAGGTCAAGGTCCTCGTCAGTCCCTGAGCGTCCCCTTCGCCGTCGTCCGCTCGCCCCGCTCCCGATCGACGCTTCCCGCATCCATACCTTTAACCGATGGTTCGGACACGTACGGTCGTATGTCCGACCTGCTCGACGGCAAGACGGCGGTGGTGACGGGCGGCGCGAGCGGCATCGGTCGGGGCATCTCCCTCGAACTGGCCGAACACGGCGCGAACGTCGTCGTCGCGGACCTGCGGCCGGAGCCGCGGGTCCACGACCTCGCGCCGACCCACGAGGTCATCCAGGACGAGTTGGCCCCCGAGGGCCGCTACGTCGAGACGGACGTCACCGTGTACGACGACGTCGCCCACGCGGTCGACGTCGCCGACGAACTGGACGGCATCGACGTCATGGTGAACAACGCCGGCCTCTCGGCGGGGAGCGAGTTCCTCGACTCCACCGAGGCGGAGTACTACCGTGCGACCGACGTCATGCTCAAGGGGGCGTACTTCGGCTGTCGCGCCGCCGGCGAGCGGATGGTCGAGAACGGGACGGGGGGGTCGATCATCAACGTCTCCAGCACGGCCGCCGACCGGGGGTACGTCGGCGGCGGGTCGTTCTTCTACGCGGCCGCCAAGGGCGGCGTCCGCTCGATGTCCTACTCCATCGCGGAGTTCCTGGGCCCGGACGGCGTCCGCGTTAACTCGATCCAGCCGGGGTACACGCTCGACACCGGCCTCTCGACCGACGCCGCGAACCGGATGGGCGAGGAGGCCGCCGAGGCGTTCAAGCGTGAACGGGCCGACGAGACCGCGCTCCGTCGCCTCGGGACACCGGAGGACCTCGGCGGGGCCGCCGTCTTCCTGGCGAGCGACCTCTCCTCGTACGTGACCGCCGCCGAGTTACTCGTCGACGGCGGCTGGGTCCACACCGGCGGCCCGTAGCCGACGTCCACCGACTCCGCCTCGCGTCATCTTCGTTCCCTCCGCCTCGCGTCATCTTCGTCCCCTCCGCCTCGCGTCACCTTCGTCCCCTCCGCCTCGCGTCACCTCCGTCTTCTCCGTCTTGCGCTCTCCCCTCTCGTTCCGGTGTCTCGCTCGCACCCGGACGCTCGACAGTACACTATGAATGGTGATAGTAATCTGGGAACGTATCACAATAGATCGGTATTCGGGTAGTTCGGGATCTCTCATTCCCGTTCTGCCCTCGGGAGATCCTGACAGCTGTATTTCGGTTTACGCTCGTACGCCCGTAAACGTCGTCGGTCGGAACGCTCCCCTCCCTCGAGCCGTCGTCTCGAACGAGCAACTCATAAGTGAGTGCCGGATTAGGCACCTGCATGAACCAGACCGACGTGGAACGGCTGCTCGACGACTTCGTCGCCGCCGGCGTGTTCGAGCAGTCGGCCGACGGGACGCTCGGACTGACCGACGCCGTACGGGAACGCCGCGAGCAGACCCGCCGGACGATCTCGGAGCTCGGCGACGACGAGTACGTGGCCACCCTCGACGAGTACGTGGCGGCGGGCGAGGACGCCCCCGACGCCGTCGACCGCGCCGTGCTGGCCGACGCGTCCGCCATGCACGAGGTGGCGCCGGACCTCGACCGCGAGCGGTGTCTGGCCGCCGCCCTGGCGCTCTCGCGTCTGGAGACGACCCGGCGGGAGTCGCCGCTCCCGGCGGGCTTCGTCGAGGTGCAGGGCGACGAGATCGCGGGCTTCATCGAGCGCAACCGCGGGGCGGTCCTCTACTTCTGGCGGGAGGATTGCGATCCCTGCGACGCCCTGGAAGGCCACTTCGAGACGCTGCTCGAAAACGGCGAGATCCCCGAGGAAATCGCGCTCGGGGCGGTGTACGGACCCGACGCCGCCGAGGTGGCCCGAAACGACTACGACGTCGCCGTCTCGCCGACGGTCCTGTTCTGCGCGAACGGGCGCGTGCAGGCCCGACAGATCGGGAACAGGGGCCCCGAGGCGCTCCGGGCGGAACTCGACCTCCTCGAACAGGACCTGGCCTGACACGCGGTCTCTCTCTCCCGTCACTCTCTCCTCACCCCCACTCTCTCCTCACCCCCACTCTCTCCTCACCCCCACTCTCTCCTCACCACCCCTACTCTCTCCCGTCCCACCACCCTCCACTTTCTTTTCCGTCGCCGCTCGCCTTCCTCCCCCTCGGCGGTCGGTTCCGAGGGCGCTCCGATTTCAATCTATGGCAATAGTTATAACGGTAGAACCCGACCGCCCATCCGACTAGAATGAGTCAGCCTACGAGTTCTGAAAGCCTGGTCCAGCGCATCCAGAACCACTTCGTGTTCGAGAACTTCCGGGACGGGCTCCGGTTGTTCCTCTCGGACAGGTTGACGGCGGTGTTCCTGGGGGTCCTGGCCGTGCTCGTGTTCCTCGCGCTGTTCGGGCCGTCCCTGGCGCCGTATGACTACGATCAGATCCAGCGCTCGGAGAGCGGCGAGATGATGCGCCTCGAAGGGCCGTCGGTGAGCCACCCGCTCGGGACGACCTCGCGGGGCCACGACGTCCTCTCGCGGCTGCTGTACGGCGCCCAGCCCACGCTGTTCACCGGTGCCCTGGGCGGGTTGATCATCGTCAGTATCGGCTTGCTGATCGGCGTGACGGCGGGCTACTTCGGGGGCCGCGTCGACAGCATCCTGATGCGCATGACCGACTTCGCCTACGGGATCCCGTTGATCCCGACCGCCATCGTGGTGGTCGCGTACTTCGGAATCGGGTTCTGGAGTTCGATCGCCATCATCGGCTTGCTGCTCTGGCGCGGGAACGCCCGCGTGTTCCGCTCCCAGGTGCTCCAGATCAAGGAGCGAGAGCACGTCAAGGCCGCCCAGATGCTGGGCGCGAGCAACACTTACGTGATGTTGCGCCACATCCTCCCGAACATGGGCGGGATGATCATCCTGTTCCTGGCGCTGGGGACGGGGCTGACCATCCTCATCTCGGCCTCGCTGGCGTTCCTGGGGTTCATGAACCCCTTCATCCCCTCCTGGGGCATCATGCTCCGGAACGCCTACCAGTCGGGGTACGTCTCCGTCGCCTGGTGGTGGACGCTGCCCGCCGGCGGGGCCATCTCCCTGTCGGTGCTCACCGTGTTCATGCTCGGTCGCGGCTACGAGCGCATCACCCAGACGAACGTGGACCAAGTTCAGGCCTGACCATGCTTACGAACGCTATCCGCCCACACACGCATCGTTCGGGAACCGCGACTCCCTCCCACCTCGGAGCCTAACCCATGTCTGATTCCATCCTCGAGGTCGAAGACCTCAACGTCACGTACCGCACGCGAAGCCAGGACGTCCAGGCCGTCACGGGCGCTTCCTTCGAAATCCACCCGGACGAGTACTTCGGGCTCGTCGGCGAGTCCGGCTGTGGCAAGAGCACGCTCGCCAAAAGCGTGATCCGCGGACTGGACCAGAACGGCGAGATCACCAACGGCAAGATCCGCTACAAGGGCGAGGAGATCCAGGACCTCACCCAGAAGGAGTTCAACGAGGAGATTCGCTGGAACGAGATCTCGGTGATCCCCCAGTCGGCGATGAACAGCCTGAACCCCCTGGAACGGATCAGCGACCAGGCGGTCGAGGTCGCCGACACCCACACCGACTGGACGCCCGCCGAGACGCTCGACAAACTCCGGGAACTGTTCGACGTCGTCGGCCTCCCCGAGTCGCGCGTGAACGACTACCCCCATCAGTTCTCCGGGGGGATGAAACAGCGCGCCATAATCGCCATGTCGCTGCTGCTCGACCCGTCGCTCGTGATCGCCGACGAGCCGACGACCGCCCTCGACGTCATCATGCAGGACCAGTTCCTGAAGTACCTCGACGACCTGCGTGAGATCCGCGACTTCAGCCTCCTCTTTATCACCCACGACATCGCCGTCATCTTCGAGATCTGCGACTCGCTGGCGGTGATGCACGGCGGGATGATCGCCGAGGCCGGCACCACCGAGGACATCTTCGACCAGCCGCGCCACCCCTACGCTATCCTTCTCCAGCAGGCGTTCCCCGACGTCAGGCACCCCGACCGCGAACTCGAGGAGATCCAGGGGACGCCGCCGGCGCTCGGCGACACCGTCGACTTCTGTACGTTCGCCGACCGGTGTCCCTGGTCTGAACCGGCGTGCCGTGAAGGCGCCCCGCCGCTCGAACCCGTCGAGCCGGGCTCGGCGGGCCACGCCACCTCGTGCATCCGGAGCGACGAGATGGAGGACCTGGCCAGCAAGTACCTCGAAGACGACCAGGGGGCGGACGCGGAGTCGACTGGCGCGACGAGTCGCGAGGGCGGAGGCGGGGGTACCGGTGAGACCGTCCTGGAGTTGCAGGACCTCTCGCGGCACTTCTCCCAGAGTTCGAACATCGTCGAGTCGGTGCGCCAGCGGCTGTTCGGCGATGAGGCCTCGCCGGTCAGGGCGGTCGACGGCGTCGACCTCTCGCTCGAACGCAACCAGGTCCAGGGCGTCATCGGGGAGAGCGGCTGCGGGAAGTCGACGCTGCTGTTGACGCTCATGGGCGAACACTCCCCCACCAGCGGCGACGTCGTCTTCGACGGCACGCCGATGTCGGAGTTCGACAAGTCCGACTGGAAGGAGTACCGCCGCCGGGTCCAGATCATCTTCCAGGACCCGTTCAACACGATGAACCCCCACTTCACCGTGCGCGAGACGCTCATGGAGCCCCTCCGGATCCACGACCTCCCGCAGGACGAGTCCAGGGTGGTCGAGGTCCTGGAGGACGTCCAGCTCAACCCGCCCGAGAAGTACCTGGACCGCAAGGAGTCACAGCTCTCCGGCGGCGAGAAACAGCGCGTCGCCATCGCGCGGGCGCTGATCCTCGAACCCGAGGTCATCCTCGCCGACGAGCCGGTGTCGATGCTCGACGTCTCGACGCAGGCGTCGATCCTCCGGCTCCTCTCGGATCTCACCGACGACTACGACGTCTCGATGCTGTACGTCTCCCACGACCTGTCGACGGTGTCGTACGTCTGCGACCAGATCAACGTGATGTACCTCGGGCGGATCGTCGAGAACGCCCCGACCAAGCGGCTCCTGAACGAGCCGAAACACCCCTACACGCAGGCGTTGCTCCAGGCGATCCCGATGCCGGACCCCCACTACGAGCGCCAGTGGACCCAGCTCAAGGGCGCGGCCAGCGACGCGACGGACATGCCCTCCGGCTGCCGGTTCAAGGACCGGTGTCCCGACCGGATGCCAGTCTGCGACGAGCGGCCGGTGTTCTATCCGATCGACGACGCCGAGACCCACCACGCGGCCTGTCACCTCTACTACGACCACGAGGAGCTGACCGAGGCGCCACCTGCGGCTGCCGCGGGGAAAGGAGGTGCTGACTGATGAGCAAGGGCTCGTACTACCTCAAGCGGATCGCGGTCACGATCGCGCTGATCTTCGGCGTGGCCACGTTCCTGTTCTTCGCGGCGCGCGCGATGCCCGGCGACTACGCCACGCTGCTCGCCGGCGACGGGGCGTCTCAGGAGACCCTCAACGCGTTGCGCGCAAAGTGGGGGCTGGACCAGCCGCTGCACGTCCAGTACTACCAGTACATGGCGAACCTCCTCACGGGTGACGCCGGCGTCTCCCGCGCGACGGGCGACCCCGTCATCGAGACGGTCGGCACCGCGTTCATGAACACGGCGATCATCGCCATCCCCGCCCTGCTGCTGTCGTTCGTGATCGGCTCCGTCTACGGGGCGGTCATGGGCAACAGCCCCGGCTCCAAACTGGAGAAGTACGGCATCATCCCGCCGACGGTGTTCGGGACGACCCCCGACTTCTTCCTGGGGATCCTGCTGCTGTTCCTGTTCTCGTCGTGGCTCGGGCTGTTCCCCTCGGGGAGTCTGGCCTCGATCCAGACCTACCGGGCCATCGACCACCACTGGGAGATCTACCTCACGGGCGACTTCCTGCTCCACGCCACCCTCCCGTTCCTCACGATCACGCTGAAATACCTCTACTATCCGGCGCTGATCATGCGCGGGAGCGTCGTCGAGGTGCGCGGCCAGGAGTTCGCCGCCTACCAGCGGTTGCTCGGCCTGAAGAACTCGACCCGGTTCAAGCACCTCATGAAGCACGCCTCGCTGCCGGTCATCACGGTGCTGCCCGCGCTGACGGCGACGTCGATCAGCGCGCAGGTCCTGATCGAGTACGTGTTCAACTGGCCCGGCCTCGGCAAACTGCTGTTCGAGTCCGTCCTCCAGCGCGACACGCCGGTCATCCAGTTCCTCTTCCTGGTGATCGCCACGTGGATCATCATCGGCAACTTCGTCGTCGACATCGCCTACACGATGATCGATCCGCGGATCACCTACGACGACTGAGCCGGGCCTGACCGGCTCCGTCGACAGTTCGCTTCGGCGGTTCGTCCCTCTCGGGTAGTCGAACCCGTCGCCGTTCGTCCGCCGCCCGTACCTTTATGCGGTGACTGGCGGATCGATAGGGCATGGTTCCGATCGATCTCGACGGCGACACGGCTATCGTGACGGGCGCAGCGCAGGGCATCGGCCGCGGCATCGCGGCGCGACTGGGCGAGGCCGGGGCGAACGTGGTGCTCGCGGACGTGCAGGCGGACAAGGTCGAGGAGACGGCGGGCGACCTCGCGGACGAGGGCGCCACGACCGAGGCCGTGACCTGCGACGTCACCGACCCCGACGACGTGGGCGCGATGGTCGAGGCGGCCGAGGAGGCGTTCGGATCGGTCGAGATCCTCGTCAACAACGCCGGCGGCGCGGGCGGCCAGTCGCTCCAGGAACTCGAGATCGACGCCTGGCGGGACGCCCTCACGCTGAACCTCACGGGGACGTACAACTGCACGCGCGCCGTGATGCCGGGGATGCTGGAACGCGAGCGCGGCCGGATCGTGAACGTCTCCTCGATGGCGGGGCGGAACGTCAGCGTCAACGGTGGCGCCCACTACACCGCCGCCAAGTGGGGCGTCATCGGCTTCACGAAACACGCGGCGCGGGACCTCGCCCCGGACGTGCGTGTCAACGCCGTCTGCCCCGGCGGCACGCTCACGCCGCTGCTAGAGGAGGGGATCTCCGACGAGTGGCGCGAGGCGTACGCCTCGCGCGTCCCGCTCGGCCGACTCGGTCACGTCGAGGACCAGGCCAACGGCGTCCTCTTTCTCGCCTCGGAGCTGTCGGCGTACATGACCGGCACCGTCCTGGAGATCGACGGCGGCGGGCAGTTGACGAAGGGGCGCACCGTCGAGTGAGCGGCCGGGCGATCCCGGAGACCGCGCGGCCACCGACCGGCGCCGCCCGTGACGCTCACCCGTCCGGGTCGCGGCGCGCGTCGAGTTCGTCGAACTCCCGGCGGACGTACGCGGCGTGGGCGTCGACCAGATGCGCCAGGAGTTCCTCGCCGACGGCGGCGGTCGCCGGGCGGGCGTCGCCCAGCACCCCGCTCTCGTCGTAGGCCTCGACCCCCTCCGCGAACAGCGCCGCCGCCGACGGCGGATCGGTGTACCCCTCGGGGCGCTCGTCGCCGACCAGGTCGGGCGCCAGCGCCAGGAGCATGGCCGTCTCGCTCGCGCCCGCGTGGGGGGCCGGCTCGTCGACGTCGACGCCCGCCCGTTCGAGCCCCTCGCCGAGCAGGTCGAGGTACCGCCGCAGGCCGCCGACGGTGACGACGTCGGGGGCGGCCTCCCGGGCCAGTTCCGGCTGGAGCGACTCGACCGTGGGGATCGACCCGCCGTGGGCGGGACAGAGGACGACGCGCGCGAAGCCGTGGGCCTCGAAGGCCGCCACGTAGTCGCGGAGGAGGCCCCGGAGCGTCGCCGGCGAGACCGAGATCGTCCCGGGGAAGCCGGCGTGTTCGCCGGAGGGTCCGACCGGGATCGCGGGGGCGACGAGCGCGTCGCCCAGCCGCCGGGCGAGGCGCTCGGCGAGCGCCGTCGCCAGCCGGGTGTCGGTGTCGAGCGGGAGGTGTGGACCGTGCTGTTCGGTGGCGCCGAGCGGCACGATCACCGTGTCGACGCCGGCGTCCATCGCGGCTTCGACCTCCGGCCACGTGCGCTCGGCGAGCGCGACGGGCTGGGGGTGGCTCGCCTCCTCCAGGTCCGGGTGCGTCCGGGGGGCGGTGCCATCCGTCGCGTGCTCGTCCATGCCGGCCGTACTCGGTCACGTCACAAGGCAGTTGCCCCCTCGGTGGCGACGCGGTCGCCGGACGAGTGGGGACGCAATGAAAGGCCTCGGCCGTCGGGACCCTGCCGGCCGTGCGTCGTCTTGTCAAAACGTATTTGTGGACGTCGGTGCGAGTGATACCTGTATGTCCCAAACCGCAGCGGATCACGACGACGCGAAGCCGGCGACCGAGGTCGAGGAACCCGCGGTCGACGACCCCGACATCGAGGAGGACCTCTTCGAGGAGGAGCTCCGGATCGACGGCATCTGCGGCGTCTACTAGGATGGCCGACGCCGTTTCCAAACCCCGGCACATCAAGTTCCGGCGGGAGGCGAACGGCGGGCTCGTCTACGACCACGAGAACTACGGCTACGAGGACGCCTCGATGTACGCGGTCAGCGACACCGTCATCGACGTCCTGGAGTTCGTCGACGGCGACCGGTCGCGCGCCGAGGTCGAGGCCGAGTTCTCCCCGGCCGTCGTCGACTCGCTCGTCGCCAAGGGAGTGCTGACCGATGGCGAGTGACGCCGGCGGGGCCGACGGGAGCGGGGACGGCAGCGGAACCACGGGGGCCAGCGCGGCCGGCGGGGTCGGCGCCCCCCTCTCGGCCCCGGTGACGATCACCTGGGAGGTCACCCTCGGCTGCAACCTCCACTGCGATCACTGCCTCTCGGGGAGCGGCCCCGGCATGCAGCGCCCGGAGGAACTCACCACCGAGGAGGCGATGGAGTTCATCGCCGAACTCGACGAAATGGACGTCTTCCAGGTCAACATCGGCGGCGGCGAGCCGTTCGTCCGCCCCGACATGCTTGACCTCCTGGAGGAACTGACCGACCGCGACATCTCGACGTGCGTGAGCACGAACGGCACGCAACTCGACGAGACGACCCTCGACCGGATCGAGGCGATGGACCCCCTGTTCCTGCAGGTGAGCATGGACGGCCTCCGCGCCGAGAACGACGCCATCCGCGGCGAGGGCGTCTACGACCAGGTCGTCGACGCCCTGGAACGCCTGGAGGACCGCGACATCGGCACGACGGTCAACACGGTCGTCACGCGCCAGAACGTGGCGGACCTCACCGAGATCTACGACCTGGCCGAGGCCCACGGCGCGGGCCTCCGGCTCAACCGCTTCCGCCCCAGCGGCCGCGGCGAGGACGCCTGGGACGAGTTCCGGCTGGAGGAAGACCAGATCCGCTTCCTCCACGAGTGGCTCGACGGGAAGGGGGACGTCCGCACCGGCGACTCCTTTTTCTACCTCAACGCGCTGGGCGAGGTGCGCAACAACACCCTCAAACAGTGCGGCGCCGGCTCGATGACCTGCCTGGTCGACCCCGTGGGCGACGTCTACCCCTGCGCGTTCACCCAGTGGGAGCACCTCGCCTCGGGCAACGTCAAGACCGACGGCTTCCAGGCGGCGTGGGACGAGATCGCCTCCCTGCGAAGCCGGATCGACGATCACGAGGGCTGTCCCGCCGTGGCGATGGGGAGCTCTGACCCGAACGGCGAGGATCCCCAGCTCCGGGCGATCCTCTCGGGCGACTGACCGTCGTCGATGGGCAGTCCCGAGTCGTCCGAGTCGTCCGCCCCTCTCGACGACGCTCCCGCGTCTGGGACCGGCGAGCCGTCCGATCCTGCGACCGACGCGTCTCCGCCCGCCGCGAGCGCCGCCCCGGCGTCGCTCCCCGACCGCACCGCCGGCGAGTACCGCCGCCGCGACGGGGTTCGCCTCGACGGCGACGTCCTGGTGTCGACGCGACCGCTCGCGGCGACGCGGCTGAACGACGCGGCCGTCGAGGTCTGCTCGTCCCTCGGCGCGGACGCGTTCCGGTCGCCGGCCGCCGTCGCCGCCGCGGTCGGCCGCGATCCGGGGACGGTCGCGACGCTCCTCGCGCGCCTGCACCGCCGGGGGTTCCTCGCGTGGCGCCCGGCCCGCGACCCGAGCCACCGCCCGCCCGTCTCGGTCGTCGTCACCGTCCGGGACGATCGCGACGCCCTCCTGGGGTGTCTCGACGCGCTCGCCGCCCTCGACTACCCCGAGTACGAGGTCGTCGTGGTCGACGACGGCTCGACCGACGGCACCCGCGAGGCCGCCGAGACCCACCCGCTCGCCGAGTCCGGGCGCCTCCGGGTCGTCGCGGTAGGACGGTCGGCAGCGCCCCTGGGGATCGGCGCCTCCCGCAACCGCGGCGTCGACGCGGCGGCCCACGACGTGATCGCCTTCACCGACGCCGACTGCCGACCGCGGACGGGGTGGCTCGCTGACCTCGTCCCCTGCCTCGCCGCCCACGACCTCGTCGGCGGGCGGATCCGCCCCCACGGCGACGGCCCGGCCAGCGCCTACGAGGGGCGCAACTCCTCGCTCGACATGGGCCCCCGGGCGGCCCGCGTCGACCCGACGGGGGACACGCCCTACCTCGCCACCGCCAACCTGGTCGGCCGGCGGGCGGTCTTCGAGGCCGTCCCTTTCCCCGACCGGAACGTCGCCGAGGACGTCGCGGTCTGCTGGGGCGCCCTCGACGCCGGGTTCGACGTGGTGTACGCCCCGGCGGGCGTCGTCGAGCACGACTACCGCTCCGGCCTCCTGGCGTTCGCCGCCCGCCGAACCGCCTACGGCGCGAGCGAGGCGCTGCTCGCCCGGCTCCACGGTCGGGACGGCATGGGCACGGTGCCCGTCTCGCCCGTTGCGCTCGTCGCGCTCGTCGCCCTCCTGGGGTGGCTCCTCGCGCCGGCCCCGTCGACGGGGCTCCTCGCGCTGGCCGGGGCGGGCGGCGCGCTGTGGGCGCTCGGGGTCGGCCGGCGACTGTGGCACCGCCACCGACGACTGCCGACCCTTGCCCTTCCGGACGTGGTCGCGAGCGGTGCCAGGGAACCGCTGTCGGCGGCGTACGGCCTCGCGCGCGAGGTGAGCCGCTACTACGCCGCGCCGCTCGCGGCGCTCGGCGGCCTCGGGTGGCTCATCGGCGGCCTCGTGCCGAGCGTCGCGGCGGCCGGGGCGCCCCTGCCAGTCGCGGCTCTCGCGGTCGGCGCGCGGACCCTCGGACTCGTCCTCCTCGTCGGCGTCGCGCTCGCCCTCGCCCTGCCGCTCGCCGTCGAGTGCGCCGTGGCCGACCGCGACGCCCCGGTGACCGCGTACGCCCGGTACTACCTCGCCGACCACCTCGGCTACCAGCGGGGCGTCTACCGGGGTGCGCTCGCCCACCGGACGCTGGCGCACCTCGACCCCCGCTCGCGCTTCCGCCCGGTCGGCCCCGGCTCGGGGCTGGTCGCGCGGCTCCGCGCGACGCTGCGCGACCGGTGACCCAACGCCGGAAAAACCGCCGCGGCCGCCACAGCGACTCGCGTCCTACAGCAACTCGCGCTCGTCGAGGTACTCGACCACGCGCGCCGCGGCCTCCTCCGGCGGGGCGTCGACGCGCTCGCCGCCCGCTCCGCCGCCGCCGCTTCCCCGGCCGAGCATCCGGTAGATCCGCTCCTCGACGCTCCCCTCGCGGGGCGGGCGCCCCCGGCCCCAGCGCTCGTTCGGCGTGACGTGCTCGACGTGGGCGGTTCCGACGCTCATGGAGAACCGCGACTCGCCGGGCGCGACGTCGTCGAGGGCGACCGTCTCGATCTCGGCGCGCCGCCCGGCGACGACGGTGTCCAGGGGCGCGCGGTCGGGATCGGTGAACCCGCTGTCGATCCCGAGCACGACCGGTGGCGCGGCGACGATCGCCTCCTGGCGGCCGACGGCGAGCTTCCGCTGGACCGCCAGCTCCCCCTCCTCGACGTCGACCGCGACGTCCAGGCTCTCTGCCCCGAGGGCGGTCACGCGGGTCGCGCTCGGCCAGTCGAGGCCCGCCGCGGCGAGGCCGGCGATCTCCGGCCCCGCGAACGAGGACGTCTCCCCGACGAACACCGCGTCGGGAGCCTCGCGCGCGGCGACCCGGGCGAGTACGGTCGCGTACCGCTCGCCGGCGATCCCCTCGATCGGGTCGAACGCGACGCGGATCCCGCGGTCGGCGCCCCGCTCCAGGGCCGAGCGGACGCACTTCTCCGCGATGTCGCCGCCGATCCCCACGGCGACGACCTCGCTCGCCGCTTCCAGGGCGGCCTCCAGGGCCACCCGGTCGTCGATCGAGAGGTGGTGGCGGTACGGCTCTGCGGTGCCGTCGTCGTCGACGACGCGGTGGGGTTCGGGACGGGCGGTGACGAGGGCCTTCACGCCGCTCACCCGAAGTCGAACTCGACGCCCTTCCCGCCCTCGGCCTTCGACCAGGAGACGGCGCCCTTGTCGGGGTCGTTCGCGCAGAACACCATGCAGGCGCCGCACTCGACGCAGGGCTCGTAGGCGAAGTAGATGCCGCCCTCCTGGTCCGGCTGGTAGTCGAAACACTGGGCCGGACAGAGGTGCAGGCAGGGCTTGTCCTCGCAGTCGACGCAGTACTCGTTGTCGACGGTGATGTGGGCCTCCTCGCTGACGTCCCACTCGACCGTCTCTAGGTCGTCCTGGACGCTGCTCATCCCGCGATCACCCCGCCGCTCGCCGGTCGCGCCGCGCGTGAGTCCATGATCGTGCGACGGGTTGGCGTCCACCGTCTTTGGTCTTTGGGTCGGCCGCCGTCGTCGCTGGATCGGCCGCGGTCGTTTCCGGGTCGACGGCGGG
>ENA-ORDC01000378-ORDC01000378.1-marine-metagenome-genome-assembly--contig:-NODE-378-length-45408-cov-10.004787_pt1 | contig 45408 bp, 40 predicted proteins | sample MGYA00237783_ERZ508515 | MGnify/ENA primary metagenome ERZ508515 (study PRJEB26186, sample SAMN06268792) | marine metagenome | isolation source: Eden Landing Ponds, San Francisco, CA, USA | place... | reverse complement strand
CTCCACGGGAGCCCGACGATCGCCCACGAGGTCGTCGAGCTCGAACACCGGATGGACGTGCTCCAGATGCGCGCGCGGATGAGCCTCATGCTCGCGGCGCGGAGCCCGGACGAGGCCGAGACGCTCGCGCCGGTGCTCGGCGTTGTCGGCGCGGCCGACAAGATCTCCGACGCCGCCGGCGACATCGCCAAGATCGTCACCGAGGAGATCGGGCTCCCCGACGCGATGCGCGGCGCGCTCACCGAGGGCGTCGAGACGCTGGTGCGCGGCACGGTCTCGCCCGACTCCGCGTACGCGGGGCGGACGCTGAAGGACATCGACCTGGAGTCGAAGACGGGCGTGCGCGTCATCGCGATCCGGCGCGACGACGACTGGATCCTCAACCCCGGTCCGACGACCCGGATCGAGGCCGGCGACGTGACGCTCCTCCGCGGGCCGGAGACGGGCGTCGCCGACGTGCACCCGACGCTGACCGGCGACGCGTTCGAGCCGGACGAGCCCCCGGAACCCGCGATCGACGACTTAGAGCGCGCGGTCGACTCCATCGTGTTGATGAAGAACCTCTCGGAGCTGGCGGTCGATCTGGCGTACGGCTCCGTGCTGTTCGACAACGAGGCGCTCTCCGAGGAGGTGTCGAACCTGGAGATCGAGGTCGACGCCCTCCAGTCGCGGTTCGAGGCGTGGACGCTCCGGGCCGCCCGCGAGGCCGACGACCCCGTCTCGCTGCGCGGGCTGATCCACCTCGGCGTCGCGACCGAGGAGATCTCCGACGCCGCCTTAGAGATCACCGAGGGCGTCATGCGCGACATCGGCGTCCACCCGGTCGTGGAGATGGCGGTCCAGGAGTCCGACGAGATCATCGTCCGAACCGTGATCGGCGAGGGGAGCGACCTCGACGGGACCCGGGTCGAAGACGGGATCCCCGCGACCGACATCTCGACGAGCGTCATCGCGATCCGGCGCCCCGACGAGGGGTGGCTCGTCGGCCACGACATCGACACCACGCTCCGCGCCGGCGACGCCGTCATCTCGAAGGGGACCCGCACCTCGGCCGAGGAGTTCGAGGCGCTGGCGGCGTGACGGTGTCTCAACCGGACGACTCCGCCCGGCTCGCCCGGGCGTACTACGACGCGCTCGACGCCGGCGAGTACGACCGGCTCAGGGATCTACTCGTCCCCGACTTCGTCCAGCGGCGCCCCGACCGCACGTTCGAGGGGCGCGACCGCTTCGTCGCGTTCATGCGCGACGAGCGCCCGATGACCGACACGACCCACGCCGTCGACGCGGTGTACCCCGAGGGTCCCGGCGTCGCGGTCCGGGGGAGACTGCTCGACGCCGACGGCGAGGAGGTGTTCGCGTTCATCGATGTGTTCTCGGTCGAAGACGGGCGGATCGCCGCGCTGGAGACGTACGCGGCGGCGGAAGACGGGTAGCGTTCAACAGGCCGGCTACGACTCGTACTCCGCCCAGACGTACCGCGTCCCGTAGCTCCGGTAGGGGCGCCACGCGTCGCCGATCTCGCGCATCTCCGCGCGGGTCAGCTCGTCGCCGTCGTTGTACACCTGCTCGATCCCCTTTCTGACGGCCAGATCGCCCAGCGGGAGCACGTCCTCGCGGCCCAGCGCGAAGATGAGGTACATCCGCGCGGTCCACTCGCCGACGCCCCGGATCTCGGTGAGCGCGGCGACGGCCTCATCGTCGCTCGCGTCCGCGAGCCCCTCGCGCGTGAGTTCGCGGTCGCCGTCGCGGAACGCCGCGGCGACCTCGCGCAAGTACTCGACCTTGGTCCCGCTGAGACCCGCCTCGCGGAGGTCGTCCTCGTCGGCCGCGAGGACCAGATTCGGGGTGGGATCGCCGCCGAGTACGTCGAGGAACCGCTCGTGAATCGCCGCCGCGGAGGCGGTCGAGAGCTGCTGGTTCACGATCGAGGTACAGAGGCGCGAGAACTCGTCGCCGGCCGGCTCGACCGCCAGCGGGCCGTGTCGATCGATCAGCCGCGCCATCGTCGGGTCCTCGCGCAGGGTCGCCGCGACTCGCTCGTTCATCGGGCGGGGTTGGGGCCGGAGACGGGAGTGGGTTTCCCCGCGGAGCGCCCCGGATAAACTTACAGTGAGTTTTCCGTTTGGAAGATGGAAACGTTCAACCATTACGGTTCCGACCGTTTCGATATGCAGCTCGAAGACGTCCAGCGCGTAACGGTCCTCGGCGCCGGGAACATGGGCCACGGCATCGCGGAGGTGGCCGCGCTCGCCGGCTACGACGTGTCCCTGCGGGATATCAAAGAGGAGTTCGTACAGGACGGCTACGACCAGATCGAGTGGTCGCTCGGCAAGCTCGCCGAGAAGGACCGCATCGACGACGACGAGGCCGAAGCCGCGCTCGACCGCGTGGAGGCCTTCGTCGACCTCGAAGACTCGCTCGCCGACGCCGACGTGGTGGTCGAGGTCGTCCCCGAGAAGATGGCGATCAAGAAGGACGTGTACGACGAGGTCGTCGAGTACGCGCCCGAGGAGGCCGTCTTCGTCACCAACACCTCCAGCCTCTCTATCACCGAACTGTCGGAAGTCACCGACCGTCCCGAGCGTTTCTGCGGGATGCACTTCTTCAACCCGCCGGTGCGGATGGACCTCGTCGAGGTCATCTCCGGGAGACACACTTCCGAGGACACCCTCGAACTGATCGAGGGGCTCGCCGAGTCGATGGGGAAGACCCCCGTCCGCGTCCGGAAGGACAGCCCCGGCTTCATCGTCAACCGGATCTTGGTCCCGCTGATGAACGAGGCCGCGTGGATCGTCGAGTCCGGCGACGCGACGCTCGAGACGGTCGACTCCACGACGAAGTTCGACATGGGGCTCCCGATGGGCTCGTTCGAGCTCGCGGACCAAGTCGGCATCGACGTGGGGTACCACGTCCTGGAGTACATGCACGAGGTGCTGGGCGAGGCGTACCGCCCCTGCCCGCTGCTCGTCGAGAAGGTCGAGGCCGGGGAGCTGGGGAAGAAGACCGGTAAGGGGTTCTACGACTACGAGAACGGCGGGGCGCAGATCCCGTCCGACGCGATCGACGCCGACGTCCGCAAGCGACTGCTCGCCGTGATGGCCAACGAGGTCGCCGGCCTCGTCGGGAACGACGTGGCCGATCCGCGGGCGATCGACCGCGCGGTGATGCTCGGCGCCGGCTTCCCGGACGGTCCCGCGAAGCTCGCCGACAGCGAGGGGCTCGACGACCTCGTCGACGTGCTCGACGACCTCCACGAGGAGACGGGCGAGGCGCGCTACGAGGCGACCGACTACCTCCGCGAGGCCGCCGAGGCGGGCGGCTTCCACGACGGCGACCGGGCCGGCGACGGCGAGGACGGCGACGACGCGCTCGCCGCCTACGACACCCTCAACGTCACCGTCGAGGACCGCGTGGGGCACGTCGAGATCGACCGCCCGCACCGGATGAACACGATCAGCGGAGAGCTTCTCGACGAGCTCCCGGACGCGGTCGACCGCCTCGACGACGACGACGAGGTGCGGGCGATCCTGCTCTCCGGCGCCGGCGATCGCGCGTTCTCCGCGGGCGCCGACGTACAGAGCATGGCCGCCGGCGGCGTCGAACCGCTCACCGCGGTCGAGCTCTCGCGGCGGGGTCAGCGGGCGTTCGGCAAACTGGAGGACTCCGACAAGCCCGTGGTCGCCGCCATCGACGGCTACTGCCTCGGCGGGGGAATGGAGCTCGCGACCGCGGCGGATCTCCGGGTCGCCTCCGAGCGATCGGAGTTCGGCCAGCCGGAGCACGACCTCGGACTGATGCCGGGGTGGGGAGGCACCCAGCGGCTCGCTCGGATCGTCGGCGAGGGGCGCGCCAAGGAGATCATCTTCACCGCGGACCGCTACGAACCGGAGACGCTCGAAGGGTACGGTTTCGTCAACGACGTGGTCCCGGACGACGAGCTCGACGAACGCGCGCGGGAGCTGGTCGAGCAGCTCGCCGCCGGCCCGCCGATCGCTCAGAAATACACGAAACGTACGATACACGCCGGCCGCACCGACGGCGAGGCCGGTCTCGAAGTGGAGGCGATGGGTTTCGGCCACGTGATGAACACCGACGACCTCATCGAGGGCGTCACGGCGTTCATGGGCGACGGCGATCCCGAGTTCGAGGGGAAGTGAGGTAGCAAACGAGGGGGTCTGCGGCCGACTCACCCCTCCAACCGCGTCGAGAGGAACGTCCACCGAGCGTCGTCGCCGGCGTTGAGCGAGTCGTCGACCCCCCACTCTCGTTCGACGACGAACCCGGCGTTCCGGAGGTGCTCCCGCGTCGCCTCGACGCCCGCGATGTGCCACTGCATCTCGACCCCCGTGTCGAGCCAGTCCGGGTTCGCACCGCTCCACTCCTCGGGCCCCTCGGAGCAGAGCAGTCTCCCCCCGTTGCGGAGGACGCGAGCGAACTCGTCGACGACCGCTTGGTGTTGCTCGCGCGGGACGTGGATGAGCGAGTGGTAGGCCGTCACCGCGTCGAAGGATCCGTTGCGGAAGGGCAGCCTCGCCATGTCCCCCTGCGCGAGCGCCGCGTCGGGGACGGCGTCCGCGGCCAGTTCCAGTTGCGAACGCGAGATATCCATCCCGACTGCGGTCTCCGACGCGTGTAGGTCCCGGAGAACGGGCGTTCCCTGTCCGCAGCCGGCGTCGAGGACGCGCGCTGATCCGGGAAGCCCTTGGAGAAACCGTGAGAGAACCTCTCGTCTGCGACCGTCTTCGTTCCGATCCGCGGCGTACGCCTCCGCCAGTTCGTCGTACCCGCGGCGAACGGCGTCTTTATCAACCATGCGGTCCGGGTACCGAGGCGTAACCGTTCAAGACTTCGGTCGTCGCGTCCGGCCCCTGCCGCCGCCGGATCGTCCCGCTACAGCGGGGTGTCAGACGCCGCGGTCACCTGTCGCCCGACGCACGTGACGAGGTAGGCGACGGCGGCGACGAACAGCGCGATACCGAGGACGTCCGAGGCGCCGGGCAGCGCGGACTCGACGAACTCGGGGAGAGTCGTCGCTCCCGACAGCGGGACGAGGAGCACGGCGACGCCTCGTCGGAGGGACCGCTTCGAGATCATCTCTGACATTGCGCTCGGTGACGGAACGCGGAGTGAAAAGTGTCTGGCAGTCGCGAGTCGCCGCGATCGCGCCACCTCGGTTCTGCTCGCCGTGCCTCGCTCGCGTCGACTCCGCCGATCAGACGTACCCTTCGCCGATCAGACGTACCCTTCTTCGACGAGCAGCTCGCCGTTGAGCAGCGAGGCGCCCGCGGCGCCGCGGATCGTGTTGTGCGCGAGGCAGTTGTACTTCGCGCCGGCGTCGGTCGCCTGCACGCCGCCGGCGACGATGCCCATCCCGTCCGCGTACGTGCGGTCGAGGCGGGGCTGGGGACGCTCCGGCTCGTCCTCGCCGAACACCTTGATGAGCTGGTCGGGCGAACTGGGGAGCGCGCCGGCGCCCTCGAACGAGCGCATCGCCTCGCGGAGGTCGGCGGGCGAGGGGTCCTCGGCGAACTCGGCGAAGACGTTCTCGAGGTGGCCGTCGAGCGTCGGAATTCGGTTACAGGAGGCGGCCACGTCGGCGCCGTGGAGGTGGATCTCCGCGCCGTCGAACTCGCCGAGGAGCTTGCGCGACTCCGTCTCCATCTTCTCCTCCTCGCCGCCGATGTGCGGGATGGCGTTGTCGATGATCTCCATCGAGGTGACGCCGGAGTAGCCGGCCCCCGACACCGCCTGCAGGGTGGAGACCCGGACGCTCTCCAGCCCGAACCGGTCGATCGCCGCCAGGGTGGGGACCATCGTGATCGTCGAGCAGTTCGGGTTCTTGACGAGGGCCCCGTCCCAGCCGCGCTCGTCGCGCTGGACCTCGATCAGGTCGAGGTGATCGGGGTTGATCTCGGGGATCGTCAGCGGCACGTCCATCGCCATGCGGTCGTTCGAGGAGTTCGAGGAGACGACGTACCCCTCCTCCAGGAACGCCGGCTCGACCTCGGCCGCGACGCCCGAGGGGAGCGACGAGAAGAGCAGGTCCACGTCGTCGTCCGCGATCCCGTCGGGCGTCGTCTCCGCGACCTCCATCTCGGCGACGTCGTCCGGGATCGGGGTGTCTACGCGCCACTTCGCGGCCTCGCGATAACTCTTGCCCGCGCTGTCCGCACTCGCGGTGACCGCGGCGAGGTCGAACGTCGGGTGGTCGTCGAGGAGCTGGATGAACCGCTGTCCCACGGCGCCGGTGGCGCCGAGGATGCCGACTCGTACAGACATTGCACGTGGGTCGGTCACAGGGACGTAAGTGCGTTCGGATACGCGCCGATTCCGCCGGTCGGTGACGGCGCCCGGTCCGCGCGGAAGCGACCGCGTCCCGGTGACGCGGGTGCGGCACGCGACGTTTATATACCTCCTCGTGGCAGTACGTGACAATGACCGACTTCGGAGCGCTGTCCATCGCGCCGCCGGTGCTCGCGATCGTGCTGGCGGTGATCACGCGGAAGGCCGTCCTGTCACTGTTCCTCGGCATCTGGTCGGGGGCCGTCATCGTCACCGGCGGGCTCGGAATCGTACAGACGTTCGAGTGGATCGTCGCGGCGGTCTCCGACGAGTTCCAGGCCACCATCCTCGTGTTCACCCTGCTCCTCGGATCCGGCGTCGCCATGGTGTGGAACCTCGGCGGCACCGCCGCGGTCCGCGACTGGGCGCTCGAACGCCTCGACTCCCAGCGGCAGGCCGGGCTCGTCGCGTGGGGGCTCGGGATCGTCCTCTTCTTCGACGACTACGCAAACACCGCGATCGTCGGGTCGGCGATGAAGGACGTCTCCGACCGCCTCCGGATCTCCCGCGAGAAGCTCTCGTACATCGTCGACTCCACCGCCGCCCCGGTGGCGACGCTGGGCATCTCCTCGTGGGTCGCGTTCCAGCTCTCCCTCATCACGGAGGGGTACGAGTCCGCCGGCGTCGACGCCGCGAACCGCCCCGGGACCTTCGACGTGTTCGTCTCGTCGATCCCGTTCAACATGTACGCGATCCTCGCGATCGTGATGGTCCTCCTGATCGTGGGGTCGGGCCGCGACTACGGCGAGATGCTGACCGCCGAGAACCGCTCGTGGACCTCCGGGAAGGTGACGCGCGACGAGGCCGTGCCGATGCAGGATGTGGCCGGCGAGCTCGGCGAGCCGCCCGCGTCGACGCCCCGGCTCGCCAACTTCTTCGTCCCCGTCGCGGTGCTGATCGTCGTGACGGTCGCGACCGCGCTGTGGTCCGGCGAGTTCTCGCCGGTCGCGTTCGGCGGCGACCTCCTCGCCGGGGAGCTCAGCGCGGCCGGCGGAGAGCTGTGGGACGCCGCGCTCAACGCCTCCTACGAGGTGGCGCTGATGATCGGATCGTTCGCGATGGTCGCGAGCGGCTTCGCCCTCGCGAAAGTGTACGGGATCTTCGGGGTCGGCGACGCGACCGAGTACACGATCGACGGGTTCGGGATCATGCTCACCGCGGCCTCCATCCTCGTGCTCGCGTGGGGGATCGGCGAGGCGATCGACGCGCTCGGCACCGGCGACTACGTCGCGACCATCGCGGTGGGGTCAGTCTCCCCCGCGCTCCTGCCCGCGCTGGTGTTCGTCGTCGCCGGCGTCATCGCCTTTTCGACCGGCACCTCGTGGGGGACGATGGGGATCGTCACCCCGATCGCGATCCCGATCGCGTGGGAGGTCAGCGGCGGCGGCGCGGCGGGCCACACGCTCGTGGCGGCGATGGTGGGCGTCATCTTCTCGGGCGCCATCTTCGGGGACCACAGCTCGCCCATCTCCGACACGACCGTCCTCTCGGCGACGTTCACCGGCGCCGACCTGATCGACCACGTCCGCACCCAGATCTACTACGCGGTCACGGTCGCCGCGGTCGTCGTCCTCCTCCTCGTCGTGTGGGGATTCACCCGGGTGAGGCCGCTCGCGCTGCTCCCGCTCGGCGCCGTCCTGCTGGCCGGGCTCGTCTACCTCCTGTCCGAGATCGACGCCTCCAGGCGCGGGATCGATCCGGTGTCGGCCTCGGAGGCGCAGTCCGACGACGGCGAGCGCGTGGTCGTCGCGGGCACCGAGCAGGAGGACTGAACGACCGCAGCGGACCTTTTAAACCGAGGCGGCGGCTATTCGCAGACGCGCGCCCTCAGTCCCCGCCCGAGTACTCCCCGATGGGAGCGATGACCGCGCGGAGAACCCAGGCGCGTCACATGTGGTCGTTCACGCGACCCGCCCGTCGCCGCGCAGGCGACCGCCCGCCACGAGGGTTTCCCGGTCGACGCGGCACGCCGCCGGAGATGAGACCGGTCGTTAGTGTCGCGGGCGACATTTCACGAAAAACAGTTCTCAACCGTTGAGGCGTCGGATTCGCGATCAGTCCCGCAACACCAGCGGCCCGATCGCGAGCGTTCGCTTCGCGAGGGTGAGAACGCGGAGCACGTAGGAGATGAAAAGGGAGAACGGGAGGAGCGTAACCGCGAACGCGCCCCCGACGACGAGCGAGAGGTGGTCGACCCCGAGGGTTCGCCCCGGGAACGTGCCGCCGTCGACGACCGCGAGCATGGCGCCCGCGACGACCAACGCGGGCACCGCGGCGTAGAGGATCAGCCGCGAGAGGTCGATCAGCGCCCACTGGAAGTACAGCGTCTTGACGTGTTCGCGGGCGGGACCGAACAGCGACAGCGATTCCTTTAGCTCCCCGATCAGGTCCCGTTCCTCGTCGGTGAGCGTGTCGCCGTGATTGTCGACGACGCGCTCGATCCGACCGATCTTTCGGCCGTAGTTGAAATCGAGGGCGGCGAACACCACGTCGAAGGAACCGAACTCCGCGCCGTCGAGCTGGCCACGCACTCCGTCGGCGTTCTCGACCACGCCCGCGACGAGCTCGTCGATGTCCGCTTCGAGGGCGGCTCGATCCGGGCCGTCGTCACTGTCACCGCTGTCGTGAACCGCTTCGCGGAGATCCAAAGCGCGGTCGGACGCCGCCTGGAGGATCGCCTCGAGGAACGCGTCGGGGTCCGTCGGAGCCGGCGAACCGGTCAGGTCCGCGACGGAGTCCCGGACCGCGAGCGTGTCGTCCATGCGCTCCTGTTGGTCCCCGAGGGGACCGTTCTCCTGCGTGAGAACGAGCTGTCCGATCGTGACGACGAGCGTCGCCCCGGTGACGATCGCCGTGATCATCGAGGCGAACAGCGTCTCGATCGGGTCGCTCGACCCGACCTTCTCGGCGAGAGCCGGGGAGAACGCGGCCGCTACGGCGAGGAAGGCGACGAAGACGACGAGCGTCAGGACGCCCGCGACGAGGAGCCTGTTCGCGCGCAACAGCAGCCAGAGCTTCACCCGGTTCTCGCCGGCGCGTGCGCGCATCGTGTCGGCGGTGGTCGCGCTGCCGTCGGTGGTGTCGCCGTCGCCGGCCGCGGTCGACTCCGCCCCTGTCGTCTCGCTCATCGCGGCTCGACGGTCACCGCGAGGTCGTCGACGTAGTGAGTCGCGTCGGCCCCCCAGATCACCGCCGTCCCCACCGCGAGGTGGAGCGTGTCCATCGACAGCTCGGGGGCGGTCCACTCGAAGGAGCACTCCCGCCAGCCGTCGGCGCGCCACAGCGCGTCGCGGAGCCCGCCGTACGGCGTCTCGCCGAGGCCCCCTTCGAACCCCTCCTCGAAGGCCGAGCCGTCGCTCCCGTCCCCACATCCCGCGAGCCCTGCGAGGCCGACGGCGCCGATCCCGGCGCTCTTCCGGAGCAGACCGCGTCGTCTCACGGCGTCTCACGTCCGTCCATAACGAGCGACACGACGCCCGACCGACACATAAGTACACGGTGCGTTACGCGTCGCGTCGGGCGGCCTCCGTTCGGGGTTCGGGCGCTCGTCGACTCGACGGTACGGAGCGCTCGTCGGTTCGGCGTCAGCGAATCCACGATCGGACTGACGATCGTCGCGATGGGGACCTCGACGCCCGAACTCGTCGTGACGGTCGACGCGGCGCTGGCGGGGCTCGCCGAGATCGGCGTCGGAAACGTGGTCGGCTCGAACGCTTACACCCTCGCGTTCATCCTCGGGGCGGTGTCGCTGCTACGCGTCATCCCGGTCGAGCGCTCGCTGGTCCACCGCGACGGCGCCGCGCTGGTACTCTCGACGTTCGTCGGGGTCGGAGCCCTGCTCGACAGGACCGTGACCGCTATCGAGGGCGCCCCGCTGGTCGGACTGTTCGTCGCCTACACGGCCTACCTCGTGCGCGACGAGCGCACGGCGCACTCGATCGAGACGCCCACCTGGCTGACGGTCCTCACGGTGGTGACGCCCACCTGGCTGACGGTCCTCACGGTGGTGAGGGTCGCGGCGCTGTGGTCCGGGCGGCGGCTCTCACGCACCGAGGGCGCTCTCTTCGCCTGCTCCGTGCTGGCCCGGTGGACGCTGGGGCTGTCGCGTATCTTCGGGTGACCCGGTGGCGCGACGGACGCGGTCGGCGTCCGACGCCGCCGTCCGCCGGACCGACACCCGAATCGTTATCGGAGGGGGCGTGGAGGGTGTAGCCGTCGAACGATGGACCACGTCTTTCTCGCGCACGTCTCCGTGTTCGCGCTGTCGGCGCTCGCGTGTCTCGCCGCCCTGCCGCGAGCCCTGCGCGTCGGACACCCGGAGACCCGCGAGGGACTGGTCGCGCTCCTCCTCGCGGTCGCCGTCTGGGCGGGCGGCTACGTGGGGTACCTCGTCGCGCCGGGCGAGACGCTCAAGACGGCGTGTTACATTGTCGGATTCGTCTTCGCGCTCCTCGCTGTCGGCGCGTGGCTCTACTTCTGTGCCGCCTACACCGGTCGATCGCCTCGACACGCGCCGTACCGGTGGCTCGTCGTCGGCCTCTTCGCGGCGACGAGCCTGCTGAAGGTGACCAATCCGGTCCACGAGCTCTACTTCACGACGACGTGGGTCACCGAGCCGTTCCCCCACCTCGCGATCCGGCACGAGCTGCTCTACTGGGCGGTCCTCGGGCTCTCGTACGCCGTCATCGCGGTCGGGTTCTTCATGCTGATCGAGCAGTTCTACTACGCCGGCGCCGACAGCCGGCCGCTGGTCGCGCTCGTCGGCGTCACGGCGATTCCGACGGCCGCGACCGTCTTCGGGGGAGAGCTGTCCTGGCTCCTCCCGCTGATGTACGAGCCGCCGGGGGTGGCGCTGTTCGCCGTCGGCACGCTGTTCGTCTACGTCCGGCGGTTCGAGGCGATCCGGTTCGCGGCCGAGAGCGACGCCGCGGCGATATTCTTGGACCAATCCGGACGCGTCCGCGATTACAATCGGGCCGCGAGCCTGCTGTTCCCGCCGCTCCGCGGGGCGATCGGCGAGCCGCTCGAATCCGTGCTTCCGCGACTCGCAATCGACCGCGACGCGGACGGCGTGATCGCGGTGGAAGGCGCGACCGACGGGGAAGAGGGAGCGCCATCCCGAACGACGGCGTTTTTCCACGTCTCTCGGAACGCGTTCACCGCCGGCGGCGTCCCGGCCGGTGAGCTACTCACGGTCGCCGACGTCACCGACAGGGAACGGTACCGGATCCGTCTGGAGGAGCGGACGGAACAGTTGGAGGCGCTGAACCGGGTGGTCCGCCACGACATCCGCAACGACATGGCCGTGATCCACGGCTGGGCCGAGGCCCTCCGCGACCACGTCGACGAGGACGGACGGGACGCCCTCGACCGCGTGCTCCGGAAGTCCGCCCACGTCATCGAGCTTACCGAGACGGCTCGCGACTTCGTCGACTCGCTCACCGGGGACGCGGTGCTCGAAGTGAAGCCGGTCGATCTGTGCGACGTGTTGACCGCCGAGGTCCAGGCCGCGCGCGACTCCTTCCCGAACGCGACGGTCCGCGTGCCCGAGGACCCGCCTCGGGCCACCGTCCTCGCGAACGAGATGCTCGCGTCGGTGTTCCGGAACCTCCTGAACAACGCGGTCCAGCACAACGACACCGACGCCCCAGAGGTGACGGTCACCTGCGAGGAGACCGACGACCGGATCCGCGTCCGGGTCGCCGACAACGGGCCGGGCGTTCCCGACACGGAGAAGGAGGTGGTGTTCGGCAAAGGCGAGAAGGGACTCGACAGCGCCGGCTCCGGGATCGGGCTCTACCTCGTCTCGGTCCTGACCCGGCAGTTCGGCGGCGACGTGTGGGTCGAGGACAACGAGCCGCGCGGCGCCGTCTTCGTCGTCGAACTCGCCCGCGCCGAAGGAGAGGAGCAGCCGGGCGAGCGAGCGGTCGGCGGCGACGCCGTGGTTGGAGGGGCGGCGATCGGCGACGATCGCTCGTAAACCCGATCACGGGCCTACTGGCGGGGTCGGCGGCGACCGCGTTCGGCGGAGCGCGATCCGCCAAAACCCGCGGCTCGCGGTGTTACTCGCCGTCGAAGGCCCCGGTGCGAGAATCGAACCCGAGGCGAGACTCGCCGCGCTCGTCTCGCGTGGTTCAATCTCGCCTTCCGGCTTTTCCACTCCTCCCTACGGTCGTCGTGAAAAGGTCCGGGTGCGAGAATCGAACCCGCGTCTCAGCCTCCACAAGGCACAATCAAAACACTATACAAATGTGGTCAGAAAATCTCAAAATTTATTGGTCTAAAAGCCGACAGTCAGGGCCAAATGGTCGTTATAGAGAGTATTAGAAGAATAACGTTTTCTGACCATATATTGTAAAAGATTACGAGTTTGCCGCTTGGATTGTCTCCTCATCTACGTCAAGAAGAAGCTCACCCTTGGGGCCGAGTCGGTAGATGGCAGCATGTTTTGACTCCTTCTTCACCCACCCAAGCTCTATCATGGTGCGCAGAACGCGACGAGCGGTATGGCGTTCCGATTCTTCCACAGGTAATTCTTTTAGCTTGAATTTTCCCCGGTTCACGAGCATGGTCAGAGACGCATCCCAAACCCTATCGCGAAGAGTCACTGACTTCTCACCCCATTTCCTCGGTCGAAACTTTGGAACATGGTCTGCCTTTGGTGATGGGCTGATTTATTCGTTACCGCTCATCGCTTCTCGAAGTAGTCGTCAGCAGCTTCGTCAGCATTCCGAACATAGCGCTGTGCAGTCTCGTAGCGGTTAATTCGAAGCTGCTGCATTAGGAGGTTGATACTGCCACCTTTGTTGATGATGTCAGTCCCAACACCTCGTCGAATCATGTACCAGCCATTCTCTCTGTTTTCAACGTTGATGCCGATTTCTGCTTGTAGCCGCATCAGCACTCTGCGTCGGAGAATCGATGCACAGTACGGGCTCCCTCTCTGATTCAACCAGACCGCGTCTGTGTCAGCATACTCATCAAAGTTCGAACGCTCATCAAGCCAGTAATTGATGATGCCTGCAGCTTCCGGACTGATTCGACATCTCCGATTTCTCTTCCCCGATTTTGAATCCTCATCGCGCGGAATTCGGAGATAGGCCTCCTTCTCATTCTCTGTGTCCAGCCACTGTACCCGTGCTGCCGCAATTTCACATGGACGGAATCCAACGTCACAGCTTAGGTAGACAAGGCTAGGAATCTTCCAATTCGCGATTTCCCAGTCTTCATCATCAAGTTCTGCCTTCGGCTTTTCAAGGCTTTGTGCGAGACGGGCGGCCCATTCTTCTTGTTCTTCTTCAGACAAACTCTCACGGTCAGGGTCGACGTTTAGTCTGAGAGATGCCGTTTTGATAGCCTTCAATTCCTGACCAGTGAACCAATCAGTGAAGTTCGGGTCGGACTCTTCCTCGGCAATGTCTTCATACACCTCTTCACTGTCAGGGATTTTCCAGTCCACACCCTTGTATTTCAGAACGAGTTGGGTGTTGTTGATTGTCCGACGGTGGGTATCAAGTCTGTTATCGATGGTGAGCAGGTGGTACCAGTATCGGTCGAGTTGGTCCTTTGAGAAGTCAGTGGTGAATGAACCATCGCCCGTCCATCCAACTTCACCATCCTCCTCGTCTGCCTCGATTTTCACCCCAAGGTAGAGCCACTCACAGAACCGCTCAACGCGGTTAATGATGTCTTGCATCGAGTTGGGAGAGTACCCGACCCGGCGTCGCGGCTTCTTACCACGGTCAAAGGTCCACCGAGCGAAGTCGAGCCGCCAATCTTCGAACGCTTGGAGCTCAAGCTTGTTTAGATTGTTCTGGAGGCTCGCCCGTATTGCGGGGATGTTCATCTCTTCCGGAGTATATTCGGGGATTGGTTCGTCGTCATTCGGATTTGTTGAGGTGCTCATTTTCTTTTCCTCAACAACACTAACGAGACACTTAGCATATATGCTCGTCGGTTCAGCTCTAAGTGGTCAAAAAGCCCTCAAATGCGCATATACAGAGGTTAGAGGCGAATTTGGAAACTACACAGATATTAGTGGTTCCATCATACAGTAGATGTTATAATGACACTTCACATCGGCTAACCCCGATATTAGGGTAGACAAGACGACTAATCGGGTAGCCCGAAGAAGTCGCACTCATCAAGTTCGGCAAAATCTGAAAAGACAGCCTCCTCGTGCGTACAGGTATAGTTGCTCCGCGAAGTGGCAGTGAACTTGGCGTTTTAAGCGAACGTATGATGGAGGAGGCGAGGGAGTGCTGCAAGAGGTGAATCAGAAAATGGAGTTGAAGGACGAGCTCTATTCGAATCTGGCTGAAGAGGACCAATCAAAACTTGTCTGGGCGAGTAGCACTTCTACAATTCAGGTCTCGCTGGCTCTGTCGAAATCCTCAGCAAGTAGTATATTCTGACCCGGTTGCGGTGAATACAGAATTGCCACTTAGAACCGCTATACCATCGAATAATCAAAGAAGAAGAGTTCATTTAATCCATATTACGGAGAGCCCGGAACATCACCTTGGCCGCGTGTTCGGCGTCTTCACCGAGGTCTTTGATTTCTTCCTGCTCTGGGTTCCGAACTATCGAATGAGCATCTGAATTCGCAGATTCACGGAATCGATTGATGTCGGAAATGAGTTCTGTATTCATCCCATTCGAGTATGACTGGTAGTCTTTGAGACGATACTCGAAAACCTCCAGAAGCTCGCTGAAATTTCTGAAACGACCGTATTCGGGGATATAGTACATCCGCAAATACGATTTCGGGTACTCCTTTCGGAGTAAGTCGATAACGAGATTTTCTAACAGTTTTCGGGTTAGGACGAATGTCCCATCGTACACTCCAATCCGATAGCACTTGTTAATATTCTCGATGAGGTCGTCGTAGAAGTCATCTGTTGTGTTCTCAATATCGATGAAAGATTCAGCAGTGTGCGTGAACAACGGGACACTATCTGCGTGTGATATTTGTTCATCTTCGAGGGCCTGTAGTGCCGGGTAGTCCTCAAGCTCTTCCGCATCAGCGCCGCCAACTAAATCGTAAGCCTGACTCATAATGGCAAGAGCGGTATCCTCATCGCCACGCTCGCAAAGCACCTTTAAGAACCGAAGTGTGTTATGCGCGCGGTCTTGGTTACCCCATTTCCAACTTCGAAAGAAACTGTCTATCTTCCTCGCAGTATCAACCGCTCCTTGCTCAGTTGTAATTCGCTCCCAGTCTTGATGGTCGAAGTTCTGCTCTGCGATATAATACGAAAATTGAGACAAGAGGGTTTGGAGGGCATCATTACTCATATGGTTCCCTCCAGAATCACGCCTTCTGATTCATTTCTTCGACTGCAATCTCATACTGACCATCTACTTCTTTGACTAATATCTCTGTGTTCGATGGTCGGTCATTAATAAGTTCGCTCAGGTCTGAATACGCGTTGTACTGTAGGATTGCTTGCATCGATTCTTCTTCTTCCTCCAAGTGGAAGACTGGCTTATCCGTTTTACCTCGACGGGGAACTGTGACAGTGTAGTAGTGCTCGCCGTTCGAAAAGTTGTGACCAGTTAGTAGCCCTTCGTGTGGTTCTGCCATATGCTATACTCGACAGGCCTCTATCAAAAGGGTACTCCACCCACCCAGAGACTAATAGAAGTATAAAATATTTTCTAACTGATATGTTAGATGATGGTTCTGATGAGATAGGGACGCTACGGTAAGCCCTCTTATTATATGACACAGTTCGAAAAGTGAAGTTCACACCCAACTTAGTGGCTTTTTCACCACAAATGGTGTCTTAGGATTTCAACAGAGCCACATCAGCCGAACAGGCGCGAGGCCATGACACTCTTGACATCTTCCATTTCGAAGTATTGCTCATCGGATATCAAAACGCTCGCGTGAGTTGGACGACGATTCGTTACGTCGATAACTGCGTCGAAGGGAATCGAATCACCATAATAAATTGTCTCGTCTGATGGAGCAGGCCCATCCCAATTCCACAGGAGTTCAACGACCTCGCTGTCGACTTCGACCCACGCGTGCGTCGATGCCCGAGCTGGATGACTGGACATAGCAAGTCCTTCACAATAGCGAACATCATCGTAAGCCTCGAACAGCTTGGTGTGAAGCGCCGCAAAAGCGAGTACATAGCACGAGTTCGCGTCAATACTGTTGGCACGCCATTCTGCGGCGACGGCGACCACATCTTCCGGTGGGTCTGTCGACCGTCTTGATGGATTATACTTGACCCCATCAATCGGACAGGAGCCCGTAAGCACAGCGTAGTCTATCGCGCTGCCGAGGTGGCGGACTCTCTCTTTTGAATCTGCCAACAAGCGATTCGCGCGTCGGCGTCTATTGAATGAATTACGCCACTGTTCGTATTCAATCATATCAACTCCAGCGTCTATGAGGAGGCCGTAAGCCTCATCCTCAGAGAGTTCACTGCGAGCATCAAGACTGCCAAGATAGTAGGCAATCGCATCGTGCTGAGTGGCAACAACATCAACAGTGCTATCATGGAAATTGCTTCGCTGGACTTCTAAACGGTTGTCTGTGTTCTCACGAGTCGCGGCACCGCGAGTGAGCAAAAAATGGAGCGTATCACGGGGGTTTTTCATGTGACTCACATCAGTGGAGTGTTGACAGATGAGTTCGTGTTCATCTGCTTCTATTGTTACCTCGATAATCGCCCCGCTCAACGGATACATCGTGTAATATTCTGGTTAGAGCGCTTATAGTTATCTGACTCTGAGTTCTGTACTGACCGGGACTGGGTCAAATGTATCACCTGCTGAGGATTCCAACAAAGCTGATTCTACAGATTCGCGAACATCTTCGTTACCACGTTTTTGCTACCAATCCACGCCAGTAGCGGTTCCGTCATTCCACGTTATGGCCCGAACCACATCTGGTAGTTGGTCCAAACGGGCTTCGACAACTGCCATCGGATGCTTATCGATATATTCCGCGCTCTCGCGGAGAGTATCGCTATCCGATTGACTTAGTTGGAAGTGGACTTCTCCATGCTCCGGATGGTCGTCATCTTGATGCCAACCGAGGAGGAGATTTCGTTCCGGTTCAATCCAGCTAATCCAGTAGAAGTCGTTGTCAGTGCCGACCTCGACATCAAAACCGATTTCGAGTCGTACACTTTCTGTCGGATAGCTGGAATCCTCTAGGAACTCTCTCGGGTCCGTTTTCGCTGTAACTCGATACGGCCCCGGCTCTCGATGAGTTGAAACACGAAGCTGGACAGAGCTGAATTTCAAATCACTCTGGAGCCGATTCTTGATTCGTCGATGGATTCGTTTGTTGTCGAGCCCGTCTCTTTTGGCGAGAAATATCATTCGAGACTAGGCAATCGCGAGTTCTTCGTCTCCATCAGAATCAGAGAGCTGAGTTACGTCCGTGTAGAGTTGAAGTGCGTGTTTCGAAAGACGAATCTCTGTCTCCAGAGCTTCCCACGTCGTAGCAGCATTCCGAATGGTACGCATTTCCTCTGTAGAGAGGTCTTCTTCGACTAGCTTGTTGCGCAGTTCGGAAAGAGTCTCGACCTCGTATTCCTCCTGTAGCGATTCAACCTGAGCAGTGTGTTCAACGAGGGTCGATTCGAGTTCATCGCGAGAGTTCTCGCTGATGAGGTCAAGCACTTCCTCAATGAGTATCTGAACAGGGTTTGGCGCGTATTTTGTCTGTCCGTCGACTGTGTGTTCTTCGGCTCTGTTTTCAGCCACTAGAGTCTCCAATTCGCTATCGGCAGTCGCCCACGCGACATCTGCTCTGTCTGCAATGGCAGTAACCGTTTCCGGCTCGTCGAGTGTCTCGACAACTATACGGACTCGTTCACGCCCGCTGTACTGGTCTTTCCACGCCTCTTCATTTGGTTCGCTCATTTCTTACCTCCGATACGCACGAGATACACAAATAATTTTGGCTGTCTTAGATATATGAGACATAGTCAGTTTCGTTGATTCAATAGTAGGAAACTCTGCTACAAGGTCAATGAAGAGTTTTAGCCAGTTTGGAGAAGGAAGGACGATAAGCAATCTTACGGCTCTCGTGGATAGGTGTCTCAAATACAGCGAACGACCGAAATAGAGTGATTTGGCGAATCTAGTTCAATAAGTCACACATCAAGATATCTGAACTCTTGGTGTTGGTCAATCACTAGCAGGAGTTTCTTGTTTCACTCCGGTATCCCAGCTATTTTGACATTCAACATTCAACACTCTAGTAATATGCCGCTCCCCACCCAAAGCGAAAATTTCTATTATATTTGTTATCGGGAGGTCCGGTCAGAAGATGAATTAGAGCGAGATATAATCGATGAACCTAATGAGGTTACAAATGTCGAAGAACTTCTGAGGGCGGTACATAATAACGTGGAATACACGCATTCGCTCGAAAGTCTAGATGTTACTACATATTTTGAAAACTGGGTAGAGACCTTATTAGATGATGCAGAGGGCTTGGTTAGTGGAATGTCGATGTCCTACGAGCAAACTTTGAGCTATATGGCAGAGGATTTTGCAGGAAGTATGAAAAGCCGTGCAAGAGAACGAGGTAAATATGTTGTCTTCATAATTAGTGAAGACTCTCTCGTAGTCTGTCACTCTTTCACCGGTAAAAAAGCTCTAACTACCGATATGGACGTTATTGAGGAACTGCTGAGTGAAGCGAATATCGATAAGTACGCACGTTTTACCTATGAATCTCCTGATGAAATCGTTGTACAACACTTTGACCGCCATGATACTGAATCATTTAGTGAGTGGCTTGGAATCCCTGAAGACGAAATTGCGTTTGATATCAAAGGGAGCGTAAGAGTATATACTAAGATAGACGGGATAAACACCGTTTTCGAATTTGACCAAGAAGATATCACAACTAAATTGCTTGGCTCCGACAGCTATGACCTCTCTGCAGGTCAACTGAAAACTCCTAACGAAAGTCCACGACGAGTAGAAAAGATTCGATGGGGCCACAAAAAGTACGCAGATATAGATGAGTTCAAGCAGGAACTTCTCAAAACTAATCGTAATCTTTCCCGCGCATTTGATATGTATAATAATCACATCTCGAACAGTTTAGATTCCTTCTTCACAGTCACGGACTACGAAAATAAAATAGTCAAGGAGACAGCTAATGGAGCTGAAGAGATTAAGAAGCCGAAAGTAGATTTTGCTCTTTCCTTTGTCAACAATCAGGTTGAGATGCACGTTCCTTGGCGTAGTGAACTATCCAAGCATTTTCTTTCTGAACACGAGCCAATACCAATCTGTCATGCAGGGGCAGAGTTTTCAGAATCTGCGTATCAGTTGGGCAACTTCAGAATATATAACGAAATTACCCTAACTGGTGCTCAGGAGACATATATTAAAGATGTTCTGAAAACTGCAGAAGATATGGGGTCAAACAATCTCCGTGATGTCTTTAGTCATATTGTATTCGAGATTCTGTCCCGCGATGTTCAGAAACCTCTTTGCTATCTATTTAACGAATTCTCAAGCGAATTCCATTCACGATTCGTAAGTAGTGTTTCTGACGCAACCCGAGTTGTGCAGACAGAGGGAGAAGAAATCGATTTAGAGTTCAAATCGTCCCCATGGTTTGATAGACAATCGGATGTAGAAGAATTAGCACAAGGCATTCATCGTGAATTTCAAGATTCACGGTTGCTGTTCCTCGGTATTAGCGAAGATTCGAAGGATATCGATGTCATCGAAAGCGGTGTGAAATCTGAAAAGTTGAATGATATAGAAGACAAGCTAGAAAACAAATATGGAGTTGCTGAATCACATGTATGGTCCATACCTATAGATGATGGACACGGAATAATCGCGCTAAATATTGAAAACCTCAGCCAAGGCTTTGACACAGACATATCTGTCTTGGAGAGGAGCTAATTATGATTGATTCTGAGCCACCGCAAATGAAGGCCAAAATCTCGGCAGAACTATTGAAGGCGATTGTAGAACCCCCTGTCGAAATCTCACCAGATAGTTTGACTAATTTTCGCTGGAGAGAGGACAAACTCTACGTAAACTCAGTTGACGGCGCAAACGCCATAATGGTCCGACAAAAGATTCCTGCAACAGAATTCGAGGAATATGATGTCAGACCAAAGGGGGATGAGATTGTGTTCGGTATGCCCTGTGGAACTCTTGAAAATCTTCTTCGAGCTGCGAATCCCCGTCAGGGTGTCCAGTTAGAACTCACAGATGAGGGTCGTCGGATGGATATTGAATTTGCCGACGTAGATTATTCCTTAGCTGGTGTAGACCCGGAACAGGTGAAAGAGCCAATGATTCCAGAGTTAGAGTATGAGCTCGAATCGAAAGTTCACAGCTCAGTATTCACTCGCGCATATCAGGTTGTTGGAATGATATCTGAGACCGTGAATATCAGTGTTTCAGAAGATGAATTTGTCATATCAGGACGGGGAGATACCGATGTGGCTAAAATCAATGTAGACATCGAAGAGAGTGTGGATGAGATACAAGAGAGAGAAGAAAAAAGGGCAGCAACGATTCTGCGCTGTACATCTGCTGCACAGGCACGGTACGGTTCTCAATTCATACAGTATTTGAACAAATTTACTCCTCCAAAATGTCTCACTACACGGCTGAGTGAAGATTATCCGCTACAGGTAGAAACAAAGAGAGCCAATAGTCGCATAAAAACAGACATCACGATTGCCCCCCGAATGGATAGTGAATAAGCACCGCCGAAGATACCTCCATTTCGGGGAGGAAAACAGGTCTACCACTGCCCGTTAACAGATGAGAAATTCAAATCACATGCCCCCTAATCGCGAATAATGAACATGGAGAATGAAACGAAACAGCTGATAAAGCAATTCTCCTCTAAACCGGGAGTTGAGTCTGAGCAATTTGACTGTAAATCGAAAGAAATTGTAGAGAGTTCCAGCGGTCGAAAGAAACTCGTTAAGGTACTCTCTGCAATGGCAAACCAAAGTGGAGGTACAGTGATTGTCGGCGTTCGGAAACAATCTAATGAACTCCTTATTCAGGGCTTTTCAGTTGATTCAGAAGTTGTCCAGCATATCAACCACACCGCAGTTGAATACACTGTACCACCTATCACTGATTTATTAAGAACCAATTTTGTAGAATATTCTGGGAAAAATCTATTACGGATTGATGTGGAGCAAGCCAAAGAAAAGCCGATTCAGTATAAAGAAGAAGGCGAATATGTACCGTGGATTCGCGTTGGAGATGGTATGGAAGAAATGACACGAAGTCAAATGCTCTCATTCTTTGAATCTCGTAAAAGGGAAAAGCATAGCCTGTTTTCCTCAGAGGTTGAGGAGCGCGTAAATATTCATTTAGATAGTGATTCAGATAGAGAAACTCATTCGATTCAATCACCACAAAATTGGTTGATTACCACCACAGAAGGACGGTCTATGTTTGTCTTTGGAGAGCCCGGTCTGTCCCATGATTTCGGAAAGTCGGTATTATATCATGTTGAAGAGCGGGTCTATGCCTCAACTGCGGAGGAAATAGAGCACGTATTTGATGTACTTGAGAACACTACTGGAACGAAGTTGTCTCATTCAAGAGTTGGATATACAATTGAGTTAGGGGAACGTCAAGAAATTGGCCGTGGATATCGGTGGTTCGTTGAAGATTTGAAGAACATTGAAAATACAATTGGGACACTAGAGGAGGCTCACAAAGTGGAACCAATCTCTGACCCACCTAGTGACCCCCAGCCTATTGCTGTGGCTTATGTGAGTTGTTCAGCTGGTCTCTTTTGGCTAGAGACCCAGTGGGATGGTGAAGAGTTCACACGAACAAGATGTGGATTCGTATTTACTGATATCCCATTCAACGAAGGCGGCTACCAGTCATTTTTCACCGAAATAGGTAGGAGCCCAGATATATACGAGCAACGCCGGGGCCTTCAGATACTCACTCTCGCAGGAGATTCTCAATATCTTGGACGGCCACAAGTCGTGGATATTAGCGACCATGTTGACTCTCCAGAATACATGGTTGTAGATAACCCGTATTATCACCGAACTGATGAATTAAAGAAGCAGTCAGAAGTGGATATTCCAGAATACTTCTTGGACCCATTAGATGGTATTAATCGGATTCCGCTCAACATTTCAGGAGGGTATAAGAATGACAGGAGTCGTTCCGTAGAATTAGACACGCTAACACTCTTCTCAAAGGACCTCTTGATGAATACTATATTCGCATCAGGCTGGTGTCGGCAGAAGCGAGAATAAGTGCGGCACAAGGGATGTTGGTCATTCACAGTTGTTCCACAACAAGGAAGACCCCGAACTCGGAACGCCCCAAACTCCCCGAAACATCGATTTACGCTCCCGATACAAACACAAATCTAGAAAGTAGGCAAGTATATAGTCGCAATTGTCATAAACAATTACGAAGAGATGTCCAACTATGAATCGCTCAACCGGCAAGAACTCATCGAACAATTAGAAGCGCGAGACTGGCTCCTCAACCGCTATCGGCAAACCGCCGAACAACTTGAGCAAGACATCGACTTTTTCGAAGAGTCCTTGGGCGACGCGACCGCGGAAGTAGACCGACTGCGAAACGAGACAGTAGAATGAACACATCTAACATCTTTTTGCCGGCCTCACTCGGCGCATTCGGAGGAATTCTCCTCGGAGGCATCGGTGGCATTGACATATTCTCCACACTCGTCTTAGCAGCAATATGCGCAGTCGTCGGCGTCGCTGTCGGGTCCACCTTCGAGAACGAAAACCAGACAACACTAGAAGACCATGAGAATTGACGACAGCAGCACAAGAGTGAAAGTCTGGATGGACGAAGACGAAGCCAACACCCTCCAACGCACACTCGAAAAGAAAGCATGGGAACGAGGTATAGCCGGTATGCTAATGCTCAGGTGTGGTCTCCGCTCTGAAGAAACAACAACCGTCACACCAGACGATGTAGAGCGCGGTAAAGACGGTGAGAGCTGGCTTCTCAACGTCGAAGGAAAGAATACCAAGGGCGGAGAGAAGACCACTCGAAAAGCGTGGCTACCAGATGATGTCGAAAAAGGGTTGTTCAATTTTCAGAGAGAACGCGATATTAGCGACGACGAACCCTACTTGCCGTACGCTCCCCGGAGTATCCAAAACTGGATTACCAACGAGAGCGGGACAGGCGCGGCTGACGTACTAGCCGAAGACGAGCAAGAATCTGACGAATGGGAACACGTGTCCTCGCACGACTGCCGCCGGCACTGGGCGCACCTTCACTTAGTCGAGAAGAAAGTCCCTGTACGCGTCATGATGGCCATAGGCGGGTGGTCTTCGTATTCAGCAATTGAGCCATATCTTACTGTACCAACCGAGAAATCGATTCTCGAAGAAATGCGCGCAGTACAGAACTAGTGAACGGGGTTTCCAATTAACTGTCTAATTAATTATCTGGTTAACTGATTAGCTAAGCTCTCTCTCAACGGATTGGTTCGTCTGTTCCTTCTTCAACCAGTCCAATTCTTCGAGCATAAGCGAGCCCCTCGTCTTCTTCAGACGGTGTAGACTCATCGGTTGACTCGGGCTCTGACAATTGCGCTTCCAAATCAGCGACCCTAGTGGTAAGACGTTCTAACTCCGGGTAGACGGTATTTTTGACAAAATCCACGTACTCATTTACGTTGACCGCGAGGTCCACAACGTCGACGGTCGTCCGCTCAGGCTTCCTATCATGAGACAAGAGCGCTTCTGCTTCGTCGCGCATCCCCTCCGGGATAACTGCGACCTTCATCCGCGACCCGGACTGCGAAGGGATTTGCGCGCGCTCCACTTCAATAAACTCGTGTTGCTCCATCTTGCGAAACTGATGTTGAAGCTGGCCTTCGGTCAAGTCGGTTCTCCGCCGTATCTGAGCCATCGACGCTCTCCCGTCTTCTTCAAGCACCGCCGAGACGAACTGGCGCGTTTCGTTCGTCTCATTCATTCTATTCATACCAAATTATTGGCAATAAGACGGCAAAGGTGTATGGGCGACGAAGGCTTCGAAAGCATGCTGAGAGAGGCTTCGGCGGGGTATAATCCAAAGCCTCGGTAAGAGGCTTCGACAGGGTGTGAACCCACGCTCGACGGATTCTCTTAGAGACACCCCCTAAGAGAGACCGAATATCCATGATTCAAGTTATCTTCGAAGGGAATAATCATCTAAGGGATTACCTGAGTCTGGGTACAAGACTTCTCGGTTTCGAACACGGAACCCATCTTACCAAGTAACGGAGAGAGCGCAAGAAGGAACATCGTCTCTCAAACTGAACAAGGATTATTTTTCTCTGGGTAGGGCGGTGAGTGGAGCGGAGCGAAGCACCCAGTCGGTACCGGGCGACGGTTCCAGTTGTTGAACGTAGTAGAGTTAAAATACAGTAATCAAGTTGACACTTATTGTGGTCGAAGTCATAGGCATACTATGGATGACGACATAGACTGGCCGGACGACTTACGCTGTAGCACCTGCGGCGAACCCGTCGGCGAAGAAGGCGTTCGAATCCACGTCGCCCACCTCGTAGTTCCTCGTGAGCCGGAACTCTATGCGTGGTGCCCTAGACACTCTCCCGATACAGAAGAGGAGGAACAAGCGCTGTGGAAGCAAGTGAAACGAGGAGACTTGCTAGAACAGGCCCAATCATGGGAAGATTATGACTAATAGCAGGTCTAAGCATCTCTGAGAAAACTAGTACGTAAGGCGAGTCGAACTACTCTTGATGTCGTGCCTTATCCATAATCTCATGAACATCTAACGCCTCGCGTTGTTGAACCTCTCCCTGAGCATTTACCGCTAAATGCGCAAGAGACTCTACCAGAGGGCGGACATCCGAATCAAGATAGGTGTTATACTCTCTTGATACTGACTCCAAATCATCCTGTAGTTCAATGATGTGTTGGTAGAGGTCGGATACTAAACTGTCAGGACAGTCCGTCAGGTCATATTTTGCAAGACCTCTTAACTCGGCTGTCTTCTGTCTATCTTTGCTGTTTTGATTTTCTGTGCTCATTTTTAGTCACGATTCCGTATCAACTGAACCAGCCGTCAGTGGTTCCAACTGTCGACTGAAACTGCGGTCAGCTGAATGTCTCGGTGAGGTGTCACGGACAGTCCGCGACAGCGCATCAATGACAACAACAGGTACGTTGGTTCAGTTAATATACTTTCCTTAAAATAAGCCTCTGTCTATCGGTTTTGTAGTTCCATCATACAGTGGTTCTCGTGCTAAATGAAGAAATCTACATATCCTTCCGAATAACCAGACTGGTTCAGACGATTCAGGTTCTGTGGTGAGGAAGTCATCTCCGTGCTGTAGATACGTATAAAGCCGGAATAGCAGTCTCTGAAACTATGGCAATTTTCTGGAAATTGTACAGCATCGGGTCTGGCTACGATAGAGAACGCACCTCAGCTGAAATTCAACGGGGTAATTAGATGGTTCAACTCCACATCGTCGGCGGGAACGCAAAGACCTCCTATGGGATTTATATAAATTCGTCTCTCGTGGATGATACTGGATGGGAGACCGGTGATTCCCTTCGCATCACTGTCGTCGACGGAGAATTAATTCTTGTCACACACGAACAGATGCCGGTTAACCAATGGATTGAGCTCTACGACGCTGCAACTACAAATGAAACAATCAATGAGATGGACCCAGCAGACCTCATCAAGTTACGGGACTTCTCTGACGGTTCCGATGGCCGTCGACCATCTTCGGTGACTTCGCTGTCTCGACTTAGCGACTCAGGACATCGAGTTCTCGTCACAAACGCAGTACACCGACTCAGATTAACGTCGAACACTACAATCCGCCGACAGGCAAACTTGGGTGTACTTGTATTGATTCCGGCCTCTATTGAGACTGAGGAGGTAAATGAGCGAGTTCGAGATGTCTTGGATAAGCGCGAATCACAGTTGGGGCACGGCAGTAACAAGACTGAATAGATACAGCCTCTGACAAAGCCGGACTAAGACTCACTAATAGGCCAACTGCGGGCCGTTAGCTAGTAATACCACATCTTGGCGGTTTTCACATTGACATTCAGCTGTTACATTAGGTGATAACACAGACCCAACTACTTACTAACCCCCACATTTGTGACAGTATCATCAATGGCTCCACAGAGTCCCCCGTTCTTTGACTCAAGTACCCCGCATATTTAGGAGAGGATATCCTCTACCGAATTCTGAAGTCGTTTGAAAGCATCTGTATCCTCGTCAATTGACTTACCGGCTGTTATAACCACTTTTCCACTTGTGAACACCAACAAAACACAGTTTGTCTCTGTTGGACGATAGATGAGAGCGGGAAATTGTTCTGGTTCGTATTCAACATTCTCTAGGCCAAGTCCAATCGAAAGGGCATTCAAGTTCACATCTTGACCAAGGTCACCAACGGCAACTACGTTATTTACGACCAGTTCTGGGGTGTTGTGCTCTACCCCAATTTCAGAAAGGTGAGTGAGAAATTGGTCGTAAACTGAATACATCTGTTCAAAATCAGCACCACCGCGAAGGATATACTTTCCTGACCGATAGAGTATTAGTAGTTCCTCGTCTTCTTCTAGTCGAAGAAAGGCAGCACCGTGTTCCGGGTTGTAGTGAGAAACGGGGAGGGAAGAATTTTTGATAACTTCTTTAACATCAATTTCTCGGTCAAAATCACCACCCCCAACGATGTTGACGACTTCCACAGGCTCCGAGGTCATTCAGTGTGAAAACAAAAACCATACCATTGAACCTACCGTTTCATAATTCGTAAATAAATGTCTTCCTGCGAATACTAGTTATACTAGTGTGGAGTGTTGGATGTTTGTGGCCGATATTAAACGTTACTCACAGGTAACCGGGAAGAGTAGTAACTCTGCTGATATCGATACATCTTGTAGATACACATAAAATAGAGTTTATAATACGTATTTATTGTATTATATTCAGAATTTGTATGAAATTATTTTAAATTCTATGCTAAATACATCACATCTTTGCTTCTACAGAGCAAGTAACAATACAGACGTAACTACTTACTAACCCCCCTACATTTGTGACAGTATCATCAATGGCTCCACAGATTCCCACACTCTTTGAGTCGTGTACTCCCCACGACGACGTGCTATCGGGAACACTGTCAGAAAACGAGTTCGCTGCGAAGCTCTCCGACGTAGTGTTTCGACAGGAAGAGGCCCCAGAAATCTACGGAAATCCGGATACCTTCTTTGAGAAGACGTATCCAACAGATGGACTACAAGACCTCCTCACACTGCTTGCGAAACGATACGTCGGCAAAGAGCGAGACGAGTTCAGCGGAGAAGATGGGCTTCTCTCACTCGATACGGTATTCGGTGGTGGAAAAACCCACTCACAAATCGCTGCGTACCACTTCTCGCAGAACCCGGACGTAATCGACGACCTATCACAGTACATCGTCGACGACGAAGCACGTTCGCAGCTTGAAGAGGTCAAAGACGAACTGTCTGTTCGGACAGCCGTTTTCGAAGGCGGGTACGTCAGCGCGAGCAAGGCGAAATGCAACAAGGACGACCCGAGTGCACCGAACACGCAGACGATGTGGGGCGAACTCGCGTATCAGCTAGCCGGTGCGGAAGGATACGCGATGTTTAGCGAGTACGACAACGACCGCGTTGCCCCCGGAGAGTCGGACGTAGTCGAACTCTTCGAGATGATGGACGACCCGGGACTGGTACTCATCGACGAGGTGGCCCAATACTTCGAGCAGGCCGCAGCCGTCGGTGTCGAAGGGTCCACGCTAGCTGACCAGACGAACTCCTTCCTCTGGTCGCTCATGCGAGCCACGCAGAACACCGACGCAGTCACTGTCATCCTTTCAGTCTCTGCTACTGCGTTCGAGGACCGCGCACAGGTAGTCCAAGACCTTATCACCGACCTCGACGGCATCTCCGAACGCACTGAACACGCAGTTACACCTACTGATGACGACGAGGTCGCAGCAGTCCTCCGGCATCGATTGTTTGAGTCAGTCGACGACGATGTTGCATCTCGCGTGGCTGAATCGTACCAAAGCTACTACCGTGACTTCGAAGACGAACTCCCTGACAGGGTCACCAAGGCAGAATTCAAAGAGCAACTAGAACAAACGTACCCGTTCCACCCGACGCTCATCGACCTTTTGGGGAAGGAGATAGACACGCTACCCAACTTCCAACGGACTCGGGGCGCACTCAAACTAGTCTCGCGAGCGGTCCATCACATCTGGAGCAACGAGGAATCGAACGCGGACCGTCACTACGTCCGGACGTTCGATATGCATCCCTCGGACGACCACGTTTGGTCGACGCTCCTCGACCTCTTCGAACATATCGAGCAGGACCTCCGAACTGCTTCCAAGTCGGATATCTACACCAACGACGGCAAGGCCGCCTGTCAGTACGAGGACGACAACTGGACACCGATGGGCCACCCGCCGATTGCGACTCACCTTGGAACGACCATCCTCTGGAAGAGTATCGTCTCTGGAGGGAACCGTGGCCGGGGTGTATCCCGACGGAAGCTCTGGGAAATGATTCTGGAACCCGGTGTCGAGCTTGACCACTACCGCGACGCCTTGAAGAACCTCAACGAGACGGGGTCGAATCCGGATACAGAGGCATTCTTCCTCTACGAGACGGAGAACGGCCTTCTCAGATTCAAAGGTGAGCCTAAGATTTCGAAGCTTATTACCAACGAGGCACAGCAGATTGAGCCGGGTGTCGCCCGCAACCGTCTCGAACAGACAATTCGTGGTGCACTTGGTGGCGGGGTCTTCGAGACTATCTACGACCCGCAGGCTCCCTATGAAGTCCCGGACGACTACGACACAGTACGGCTCTGTGTAATGGGGTTCGACGCGGTAACCGTCACTAGCGGCCTAAATGACCCACCCGAGCTACTACAGACGCTGGCGAACAAAACGGGCAGTTCACCGGGGTCAGAAAAGAAGCGCGTCTATCGCAACAATATTGTGTTCCTCACCGCAGGCGAGCAGGAGACAGGTGGGGCATTAGACCATGCTCGCCGCGTGAAAGCGATGGAGAGGATTCTCAATGGGGAAGCATGGGAGGCCGAACTCAACAGCGCCCAACGCGACGACCTCGACGAGCGTCTCCAGAAGGAGTCCGCACTCCTCGGTGAATCCGTTCGCCAGTCCTATCGACATCTCTACTACCCGGACTCCGACGGACTGTCAAATGAGACTATCGACTCTGTCAACGACAGTTCTGACCTCCATGACATCGTCTTCGAGAACCTCGAAAGTCTCGACAAGCTCATCACGCAGGACGAGGGCGCACTAGGGACGACGTGGTTCCGCAACCGAATCTGGCAGTCGGAGCCGGATTCGATGACGACGTTGGATATCCGCAAGCTCGTCGCGAAGCGGACGGACATCCGCATTCTCCTCGACCCGAGACCCCTTCGGGCGACCATCCGGGCCGTGACGACCAGCGATATGTCGACGTATGTGTTCTGGGACGACACCGCCGGTGAAGGCTACTGCTCGAAAGGGATGACCGTGAACACCGCGAAAGGTGAGAAAACACTCTCCGAGGCCGAGCAGATGTCGACGGACCTTCCGATGTCGAGCGTCCTAATTAGCGACGACCACCACGTCTTCGGAGATGGGGAGAAACTGCTCTCCAAGCAGAACCTTGACTTCCCGGAAGAGACCGAAAAAGAAGGCGAAGACGAAGATGTGACTAAAGGGGCGAGCACAGGTGATTCCGGTGGTTCAGGTGGGGGGGCTGATGGCGGTGGAGCTGGTGGTGATATCAGTCCGCCGCAACGTACCGAGCTCTCGTTCAACGCCAGCACGGATTCGCCCGGGGCAGTCAAGGGTGCGTTCTCGAAAGTGAACGGTGCCATCGACCAGAAAAAGATGAGTCTGCGGGACAACTACGGTGTGTCCAGCAGCGACATCGCGGTGGAGGTCGACTCTATCGAAATCGAACTGGAGGGCGACCAAGTCTGGGAGCGGGCGTGGTTTATTTCGAACAAGCTCAAAGATTTAGATGGTATTGGGGAAGCAACCTCCATCGTGTTCGAATACGTCGCACAAGGAACTGATACATCCACCAGCGTCTTCGAGGCTGGTTTCGAGGGGTCTGTAGCCGAGTTCGCCGACCACTTTGGAACGAACCATATACCGGAGAGCTTCATCAGTTCTGGTGGAGATTCTGAAGGCGAGGCTGTCCTAATTATCGACACGGAGTCGATGGAGGACAGTTCTCACGAGGCAACACTTGACGTGCTACAGGAGGCACTCGAAAGCCTCGGTGGGATTAACAACGTCGAACTGGTCGTCTCTGGTATTGTGAAGGAGGCGTCGGAGCAGAGTGAAGAGGTGAGCGCATGAGTATTGAGGCGGAGTCGTTCGCCTACGGCAGTAGTATGTACGGCGGGCGACCGACGTTCGCGCTGACACGCCGACTGGGTGATGATGTAGGTCTTACACTGTATGAGCTAATTCCCGAAGACCTCGCAGACGGTCGCCAGAAGCGATTCCGGAAGGCGAACAGCAATAGTAGGCTTAAGCGGGTGTCCGTTCCGGACGCTGTCCCAGACGTGCGTGAGGACTCAAACGGAGTCCTCGACTTCTCTGGGGTAGGAGCCCCGTCTGCTCGCACTCCCAACGATTGGCAGTGGAATGATTGGTGTGCCCTGAAAATTGCGACCCTTTCGAACAGCCGTCAACAAGCTGTTCATCGGCTGGTTCGTAACGTCTTAGATGACAATAGGGTTAGTGTTGACTTCGTGACTCGGGGGGAAGGTTCAGTCGTACTTTCGGAAGGGGCCGGGATTCGACTGACTATCGCATTTCTAGCAATGAAACGTCTTCAGAAGTACGAGAAGTTGACTACCGTGGCGGACAGCATCGCTCGAATGAGCCTTGAGGAGTGCTATTATTGGCATGCGAAATGCCGTTCCCCATCTAATCCGAATGGTGTGAAGGCTCTGCGGACACTCCTCGCAGGACATATTCAATAGAGACGATAATGACTGATACTAACAATACAAAACCGGAGGACCGACATTTGAAAATTGAGGGACTGCTCCCAGTCACTGCAGTCGGCATCGAGAGTCTCAAAGAAGCAAACCCGGAGGTGATGTCACCTCACCGAAAGATATACAAATGGTTCGCTCGCCGCCCTACGGCAGCCACCCGGCTCGCTATCCTTGCGTCTGTTCTTCCAGATACCGTTTCTGATGACCAACTTCTGCGCTGGATGTGTGTCGGTCCGAAAGAGGGGACGGAGGGTACTATCGAAGATTATGTTGTCAACAAGCAGGCTACGAAAGATAATAATAACCAATCGGTGACTTCTCACTTTGGATATGATTATCCTCTACAAAATATCCCTCCAGACAATGAATTTCAGGAATTTCATGAAAAGGTACGTGAGAACTGGGACGGCTCACTACCTACGGTACTAGACCCAACAGCGGGAGGTGGAACAATTCCGTTAGAGTCCCTTCGATACGGGTTACCGACATTCTCAAACGAATTGAACCCTGTCGCTTGGCTACTCAATAAGGTCGTATTAAATTACGCCCCTTCTCAGGGCTCGTTGGATGAGGATATTAGACAGTGGGTTGACGAAATTTTGGATTTTGCTTCCGGCGAGTTAGAGGAATACTTCCCTCGACGTGATGGCGTTGCCCCCTCTCATTACTTTCGTGCTTATAGCATTGACTGTCCAGCCTGCGGAGATATTCTACCGCTCACCAACCGTTGGTGGTTTAATCGCAGACTCAACATGGCAGTTCGTCCTCTCTTCGAAGAGAATGACCTGAGATATGAATGTGTGAACACAGAACAAACAGATATTGATTTTGACCCCAATAATGGCACTGTCAGTGGAGGGGATGCAGAGTGTCCTCACTGTGGGGTCGTTACTGAGCGAGACGACCTCGTTGAAATGTTCCAGTCAGGAGATTATGAATATGAAGTGCTCGCAGTGAGGTACGAGGAGAAAATATCTGGGAGCAAGTATCACTCTCCGACTGAACAGGATTATAAAGCTATTGAGAAAGCCCGTCAGAAGGTCGAAAACGAATTAAACTTAGCGACGCTCCTCTCGTCAGAACGTTTTGAGGGGCATTGGGACCGAGCCTATCCATACGGAGTAACTCAATGGCGCGATGTGTATAGCCCCCGCCAACTTCTCAGCCATGCAAAACTTCTTGAAGGGTTCAAAGAGGTTGAAGGGGAAATCCGTGAGGAGTACAATCCCGAAAGAGCGGAAAGCATCCTTGTGCTTCTATCGTTGGTGAATACCAAGCTCATTGAGCGGAATTCGCGCCTTGAGCCTATCGATGTGACCTACGGTTCACCCGCGAATATGTTGGGTAATAATAATTTCTCATTTCAGTGGAGTTTCGGGGAGAGTAACCTGACGACAGGGACGTATAGCCTGAGTACCGCGGCAGACAACGTCTTAGATAATTATGAGAATGTCGTTCAATTCTTATCGCATGTAGATGGAGAGAATGTCACCGTCAATCAGGGAGACGCGGCAAGCTTGCCACTCGATTCCGAATCAGTTGATGTCGCAGTTATGGACCCACCGTACGGCGACAATGTCATCTACTCAGAAGTGGCAGACGCATTCTATGTATGGTTAAAAGAGTATCTTGGAGATACCTTCCCTCAGACGTTCAGTGGCTCTGCGACTAACAAGGAGGATGAGGCAGTTGAAAATCCATCGATGGTCGCAGAGGGGGCAGAGGAGACTGCACGTGAGCGCTATGAGAATAAAATGAGCGACATCTTCTCTGAGGTTTACCGCGTCTTGGATTCAAGTGGAGCTCTCACGGTCTACTTCACTGATAAAGAGGCCTCCGCGTGGGATTCGCTAACTATGGGGCTTATTAATGCAGGCTTCACTGTGACCGCAACTCATACGATAACAAGTGAGATGCCCCAGAGGGTTGGAGTTCAGGGAAGTGCGTCTGCAGATAGTACGCTCCTTCTTACTTGTAGGAAACCGTCTTCAGACGAAGAAATTCACAACCGACAACCGACACTATGGAGCGATATTCGAGAAAAGACCAGATTAGCAGCTAGGGACAAAGCTACTGAGCTTCTGGATTCTGATTTAAATCTAACTAAGACAGATACTATCATCAGTGCGTTTGGGCCAACACTTAGGGTTTTTACTGAGAATTACCCAGTAGTTGACAAACATGACGAGGTTGTACGCCCGCAGCGGGCGTTAGAAGAGGCCAGAACTGCAGTGGTTGAGGTCCTCGTCGATAGAGAACTCGAAGATAGTCTTGACGATGTTGATAATCTCAGTACGTGGTATATTCTATCTTGGCTTGTTTACGGCCGAGAGACTATCCCCTATGACGACGCACGACAATTAGGACTTGGTGTGGGGGTCAATGTTGACGAAATAAAATCAGAGACTAAGATATGGAGCAAGAGTGGCGATAAACTAACGCTGAAGGGTCAGTCGTATCGGGTGCGAGATTATACCGCACTTGAGGCGGGAGAGAAACGCAGAAAAAGAGCATACCCAGTTGACCCCCATGAGGATACATTTGCTTATACAATTGATGCGGTCCATGCATCTCTAAATGTACTCAACACCAAGGGGTCTGATTTCACATGGAATTGGGTGAATGACCGTGGATTTGCGGACCAGCCTCAGTTTAGGCGGATAGTCAAGAGCCTACTTCAGGTACTACCGGAATCACATGAGGATTATAAATCATTAGTAAATCTCGTATCCGGGGAAACTGGTGAATTGATTGACATCAACACGAATTCGTTTAATCGTGACAATCAAAATGAAGAACAGAGCCGAACGACGTTGAATGACTTCTGATAATGGGGTTCCGAAATAAGACGTGGAGACGTGTGTATGAAAGCAACTTCCGGGGGAACGAGACACTGGTTAGCTCGTTCTATCAGCCAGTGCTTTCGGAAGCCGTCAAGTACGACCGGCTCGCAGGATATCTGAGTCTTCAAAATTTAGCAGATGCTTTACAGGGTGTCGAATCTGCGTTCGAATCCGATGGCCAAATCCGCATCATCGCCTCAAAGCGCCTGAGCCAAGAGAACAAGCCGGTTCTCACCGACGACGCTCCCCTCTCCGAGGAAGGTGAGTCACGGCTCGCGCTCATCGCCCAAATGCTGGACGAGGGGCGACTCCAGCTCAAAATCGGAGAACCCCGGAATAACTCCGATTCAGGCATCTTCCATCCCAAACTCGGCATCGCCACCGACACCAATGGGAACCGAATCACGTTCGAAGGGAGTATCAACGAGACCTACAACGCGTGGTACCGCAACTACGAGCGATTCAAAGTCCACCGCTCATGGGACGAGGTCGAGAACGAGTACGTCAAGGAGGACGTGAAGACCTTCGAGCGGCTCTGGAACAAGGAGCACAAGGATGTCGAGGTCACGGATATCGATGATGCCATCGAGCGAGATATCCTCGACTGGCAGCCCGAATCCGACGAGGAAGTCGAGAAGCACGTCGAACGCCTGAAGAAGTCGAGCGAGCCGCCTGCCTCTGAGGCGACAATTACCCGTATCGCCAACGAACGTGAGCTCCTCCCCGGTGCGATGCACATCGCCGAGGACATTAGTTCGATTGAGCCGTGGCCTCACCAGCGTGTCATCGCAGACACGGCAGCGAGCATCTATCCCGAGAGTCTCCTCCTCTGTGACGAGGTTGGCCTCGGGAAGACCATCGAGGCCGGGCTGACCATCTCTCGACTCCTCACCATCGGTGAAGTGAGCGATGCCCTGCTGCTCGTGCCCGCTACGGTCCAGCCACAGTGGCAGGAAGAGCTGCTGGAGAAGTTCAACATCAACGCCTACTCCTACGAGTACAGCGGTGCACAGCGTGTCCTGCGGGACGCCTACGGCATCGAGCACTCCCTGTCGGACTACGAGACCATCGACGCGTGGGAAGACTCTCACATCGGTGAGTTCGTCTCTGACCGTGACGAGCCGACAGTTGTACTCGCCTCGTGGCACACCGCACGTCGCTCGGGGAACATGGGGATGTTCTCACCCTCCGTTCACTGGCAGGAGGAGCATCCGGGCGACCCACCGAAGGATAACTTCGAATGGGACCTCACGCTCGTTGACGAGGCCCACCACGGTCGCGAGGGAACGAATCTCTACGAGCTACTCACGGAGTTACAGAACGACACGGTGTGTAACTACGTGTTGACGGCGACGCCGATGCAGCTCGAAATTACTGAGCTATTCGACCTCCTGCGTCTCTGCGACCTCCCCGACGGGTGGAACGACCGCGAGTCGTTTGACACGTATTTCGAGATGCAGCAGGACCTCGCAGAGGCGCTTGACGAAATCGATGCGGATGGTTCAGAGACTGTCGAGGAAGTTCTCCCCGACCTCGCATCGAAGTGGACCTACGAACCGTATGAGGGACTCACCCATCTCCGTACATGGGCGGGGATGATTCAATCATTTGTACAGGAGCACGAGGACGTAGCTGAATGGGTCGAGGAGCAGGTCGATGATAGCGACTTCGGGCTGAGCGAACGTCGCCAACTAAATCGTGTGCTTGGTACTGGTAAGCTTGGAACCCGTGACTGGGAAACCAAATTCTCGAATCTCTCTGTTGACAGTCTCTATTTCCTTCTCGAACTTGGAGACGAGACGACCCCAGTCAAGTCTCGGGTATTCCGGAACACTCGGCAGACCCTCCGCATGTGTCAGAAGGCGGGTCTTCTTAACCAGAATATCCCTCGGCGGGATATCGAGACACGGTCGGTTGAACTCGGAGATGCTGAGCCACTCTATGACCGTGTAGAGTCGTACATTAGTGACGTATACGACCAGTCGAAGAAGCTCTTGGAGGGTAAAGAGAGAACTGCTCTCGGCTTTGTGATGACTACGTACCGGCAGAGGCTCACTTCGAGTCTCCATGCTATCGAGGAGTCTCTCAAACGTCGCCGAGAGAACCTCAGTTCCGAGCTTCAAGACGTATCGGGAGTTTCAGAAAGCGACCTTCAGACAGGAGATATCGCCGGTCGCGAGGAAGTGCTTCGGCGAGAATACGGCCTGCGTGTGGACCAAATCGGGGCTAACAGTCCTGCTGGCGAACGAGTCCGGCAGTTCGAACTGAGCGAATTAGAGGCCTTCATCGCGCAACTCTACGATGTTCCCGAGGACCCCAAGTTGGAGCAGTTGATGCAAGACCTGAACGAGCTCAGCGCGAAAGCCCGGGACACGGTCATTATCTTCACACAGTATTCAGACACGCTTGATGCAATCAAGCAGAAGGTCTCTCTCAGCCACCACGGTGTTGGTACATACTCGGGCAGCGGTGGCGAGATATATGACGCTGCTGAGGACGAATGGTCCGGCGTGAGTAAGGAACGTGTGAAGCGCGAATTCACCGACCCTGACGGAGACCTCACTATTCTCGTTTGTACGGATTCGGCGAGTGAAGGGTTGAATCTCCAGACCTGTGATGCGATGATAAACTACGATATGCCTTGGAATCCTCAGGTCGTAGAACAGCGGATTGGCCGAATTGACCGCATTGGACAGAAAAACGAGAAGGTGCTCGTGTGGAACTACATCTACGACGATACCGTTGAGGAAGATATCTATGAGCGTCTGGGAGAGCGAATCAGTCTATTCGAGCAGGCAGTTGGACCCCTACGTCCGATTTTGGATGGGTTAGAGGGCGAAGTTCAGAGTGTCGCGATGGGGGAGTCGGTGAAGTCGGGAGAGGATATCGCCTCTGAAGCGGAAGAACAGTCGAAAGAGGCGGAACAGAAAGTCCGGCAAGTGGGATTGACACAGGACCTCGACGAGGTTCATGCAGAGGATATAATCGAAGAAGCCAAGCTCTACGGATGGACGACTTCGCATCCTGATGTTGGTCGTATCGGATATCCCGACCGACCGTTCGACCCCCTCATCGACCCAGATGTGGTAAAACGGCTCTTCACCCAGAGTCAGGTACTCCGGAATAAGGGCTGGACGTTCGAGATGCTCGACCGTCAGCTAACCGAAGATGAAGACGCTCCGTATCAGAAACTCTATCGTCTGAACATCCCGGAAGATGCGAACCCACCAATATCTCGTGAACCTCCTGAAGACACGGTACAAGCGATATATGCCGATGCAGACGAGGTATTGGTCTCGTTCGACCCGGAAGTGTTAGAGTGGTATCCCTCTGTGGTGATTCCGCTCCCGCACCAGAAGCTGTTTGAGTACCTCCTCACCGAGCTCAAAGAGGAACTTGACGGGACCATTGAAGACGAGGTCGTCCGTGTTGCAGGGCGTCTCAATGAACACGGTACCAAGGTCTGGACTGAGCCATCTGCAGTCTCTGATGCCCACGTCGCTACCTACGCGACAGAGGCACAGCGTCGTTTGACGCTTGATGTTCCGTTACCTGATGAGGCAACTGGGAAACGAGAAATCGGTGATTGGTTGGAGAGGTCGCTAGAATAATGTGTATTATATGTATGCCCGGGTCAATTTATTGTTCACCGGGCTGTTCAATTGTGCTTCAATCGAAGTCAGTTAGAAGGAAGTGAGCCTACCGAGGTCGTTGTTTTGGTCCGTCTAAGCGAGTTTGACCTTGAGGTGCGCCTCGTCACCGATGAGGTAGATTCGACGGTAGACCTCGAAGTGGAAGGCACGGCTATTGATATGAAGATGCGGAATTTCTCTCTTCCGTCTACGGGGCATAGAAGAACAACCAGTAACTGACACCACCGTAGATTCCCATCGTCGCGAGATGGTGTGTGTTCCCTTGAAGGAATCGACTGAGAGTCTGAGAACCGTACGCAAGATACCAGAAACCGATAAGATGTCGGACGGCCATAATCATAACCAGCAAGAGGAATCCCCCGACCACCGGTAATCCTGTGAACGACAGAATCCAACTCACCGTCCCATATCCCACGACGAGTATAATTCCACTTCCAAATAATGTCCGGGTCGCACTAGGGCGCGTCTGTTCACCCTCGTCCATTTCCTCAACGAATTCACGAAGTGTATTCCATTTCTCAATATCTCTCTCAGGGATGACGCCGGGCTCTTGCAGAATGAGGTATGCGAACTCAAAATAGAACTTTGCGAGTACAGTTAATATCAGGCTATGTAACCGACTATCGACCTCCTCATTTCCGTTCTGTACCGCCAATCCTTTCGTAAAAAACGCCGAGCCCCACCATATGCGATAGTCACCAAAAACGAATTCCTGTAGCACTACGATGAACAGGACTGCCACAATCAGTGAAAGGGAGACTATGTTAATTCTTGTTGCCCAGTCACCGACCGTACTCAAGACCGTGTTGCTAATCTGAAGCACGCATATGATTGATAGCATCTCAATCGGTCGTACTGTCCAGTTTAGAACGGCTTCTTCATCGGTATGTTTCCCGATGACTCCCATCCGGCGGACAAGAGTCAACACAAGTAGAGCGAGAGCACAGAGAGTGATTATCAACGAATGTCTCACCGTCGAGTTGAGGGAGGTGAGTGTAGCTGTTGCGACTAAGGCCGTGAACGCTATCTCGAAATCGACGGATTCTGGTTGCTCTTTCTCAAAGATTATGTCGACTAACCTGTCAACATCCGTCATAAATTAGAAATTCTACTGAGGCGATATGAATCTCCGGATTTTTCAGTCACCGACCCAAAGTAGCTGGGAGCAAATTCCTAGAGTGCCAGATACCAATTCTAGAAGACATCTTAGCAATCAGTCAAACCAGATTCTTTTACGCTACTTCATCAGTGAGTATGATTCATGACCTGTCGGTCATAATCAGAAATATCAGTAATCGTCCAGCGTAGTTGGATTTGGAGAGTTGGAGTCTGAGGGGATAAAATCCGAGTTTAGTAATTCTCTTAGTTCATCAAGCGTTTGGAAGCCATGAAACCCTTTTTCGAAGATTTTGTTTGGTGATTGGCCGTCATCAACCTCTGGGTCGTAAAGGAACCGTGGCTTCTCTTGTTCCATGGCAAAATCCGCCTGATGAATAGTACCGCCGGTCTCACCAGATGCCCCAATTATAACTGCTGTAGAAATACCGGACGTTACTCTATTTCGCTCAACGAACCTCCCACGATGAATCCCTACTTTACTGCTCGTCTCGCTAACCAAGGCCCCATTATCAGGTATCTGTTCCCCAATCCCTCTATTTCCTGCGGGAACCACTTTCTGTACCTCGCCGGGTAACACAGCGATTGTTTCTCCCCCAGCGTCAAGAGCCCCTTGGTGAGCAGCAGCGTCGACACCGTTTGCTAAACCGCTAACTACAGTTTTGTCCATCTCTACGAGAGTATATGCAATCTTCCGGACAAATTCTAGTCTATGCTCCTTCGCACTTCTGGTCCCCACTACGGCCACTCCATCCTCAAGGGCGGTCACATCACCGTCGACATATAGACACAACGGAGGGTCTGGAATGTTCCACAGTAGGTCCGGGTAATTAGGACCGTAGAACGGTACAAACAAGATTCCCTCTGAGTCAAGACCTTCGATATATTGAGAATAAAAATCGATGTCGATAGTCGAAATTTCCTCGCTTAATTGAGACGCAAGTCGAGATTGGTCGTTATCCTCAAGTTCTTTGATTTTCAGATAGTCGGTTAAGAAGTCTTGAGAGATTTCATTTGGGGCTTTCTCCGTGAATAGGTCAACGAAGAGTTTGAGTACACCCTTCTGGTTGAGGTCTTGATTATCGTTGATACCTGCTATGATTGGGTCAAGGTCGTTCATCTTCTGGTATTTCGTCCTCCGGGATGTAGACTTCTGCATCTACGAGGTCCTCAATGTTCTCTGTGCGTGCAATCGTGAGGCCGACCACCTTGGAAGCCCCGGATTCGTTTAGGGCCTTGGCACAGTTTTCAAGAGTTGCTCCAGTCGTCGCAATATCGTCAAGTACGATTACAGAGGGAGAAGTTCCGAATTCTCGAATACACTCTATTTTATTATCAACGTTATCCCACCTCTCTTGGGCACCATCGGTATCTCTCTGTGACCCGTATTCCTCTGACTTCCTCAGTACGTCTCGGAGAGGAATATTTACCCGGTCACTCAGGAGACCGCCAATATTCTCCATATGATTTGATGCTGTACCTTGCGTACCTCGGGGCGGCGGGACCAGCATATCATAGCTCATCAAATCATTCAGATTTTCCATTCCCCATTCGAGAATATCCGCCATTTCGTTGGCATGCTCACCTTCTTTCACTTCGTCAATCGCGTTCGTAATCTCGTGGTCACGGAATTCGTACGTGTAAATCGTCACTGATAAAATTCTCTCTAATTGCTCGAAATCGTTGTAACCATTCTGGCAAAGTCCGCAAACTCCCGTTTTTTGTGCGTAGAAAGGCGATATGGCGTGGCCACACGTATTACACTGGTACTTTGGGTGGAGAATATCTTCGCCTTGAAATTCCCCGATGGACTTCGTGTTGTCCGATATCGAGTAGTACGTCGTCATCTGTTCTGATGGTTGTCACAATCACATATCACCCTTGGGGTCAGTCGACACTGGACACTCGGTTTGTCATGTCAATCGTAGTTCCTGTCACGACAAACTGTCCGGCCGTCTCTCGATAGGTCTTGACGCAGGTTGAACCTCTGTCGCACGCAGATTAGTGTTGGAGCGGTCTGTCTCTCAATTGGGAATTCTTTGTGGAGGTGGTGCGAGTCGTCAGGACTAGACGTACAGTAGCTCCAAAATAGTGTTGCTCTGAGCGTAGTGTGATTTTGGAATCATCCACGTGATGTTTTAGAGAGATTGTGGAGGGTGCTAAGGCGGTTAGGCAAACGAAGCGCTATCTATACGGCATTCAGCACATCGTCTCTCCGATAAACGGCGAATACAGGCCCTGTAGTCCGTAAATAGAACGAATAAGCGTGTTACAATGAGATATCACCTTCCTCGTAGGGGTCATCCCGGACCGAATTCACGCGATATTCCGTTAGCGGCTTAGTCATTAAGGGGGGGTGGCAACCGAGGCGAGGAGAGGGAGTTTGGTTTTGGTGGTAGAATTCGACCGTATTCGACTGGGTTATCCGAGAAAACAGATGGTCTATTTCTGATTCTACTGTATTTGGGGATTACTGGGCTCTAACTACAAAGCGGGGTTCGATGAAATCGAAGGAGGATGTCTCTCAGGGACGGGATATTCAAAAAATGACGGGCGAAACACGATAGCTACCGCTCTTGACCGGGTGTCTCCGGGTGAATACCGACCTTAGTCGGTTCCGCCGTCTGTCATGGAGCGGGCGGTTCCGAAGTCGTCCCATTCGCCGGACTCCATTTGCTTACGAGCTTCTTCGAAAGCTACGTTGAGTTCCGCTCGGACATCATCGTCGAGCATGCCGCCACTGGAGATGTCGATGAAGTCGTCGTCTTTCTCGACGACATCTTCCTCTGGCTCCTCTTTGATTTCCTCGGTCTCATCGTCCTTCCCGGTGCGTGAAGCGAACTTGACCTTCGCACGTTCCTTGATATCGTTGAGAACCTGTTTGGGGTCGAAGAAGTCACGGAGCCAATCGCGGACGCGCTCGAAGGCGGTCTGACTGGCCCACCGGACGAAGACGCAGCCCTCGTTTACCTTGTGGAGAATTCTGGCGTCAGCGAGCTTTGTAACGTTCCGTCGAACGGAGCTGTAAGAGAGGCCGGTCTTCTCTTGAAGATATTTGTAGGTGACAGAGCGCCCCTCGTGTTCGGGGTCGAACATAAGAATGTTGAGGATGTCCTTGTAGGACTCTGTGTTTGAATGGAGAATGAATCCTTCAAGCTTGCGTCGGGCATCTTCTCCCTCCCACGACTCTCGGAGTGAGGCGATGCGGCCTGTGGGTGCTTGGTACTCGCGGGATTCAAACGTCTCATTCTCCTCAGGCTCATCGTCCTTATCTCGGGGCTGGAAGTAGTCGTCAGAGACGAGGTTTTCCTCACCGATGGCAGACATATCGAGGTGGTGAAGGAGGATAGAGTCGAGCCGGTCGATGACCTCCTCCCATGCGCTCGCGTGGAGCTTTCCTTTCACCGCCTTCGTCTCGGTCTTCGGATGATGACGATAGTTGTCCTCAGAGTAGCGGTTCGCGTTCTTCGTTCTGTACGTCTTGATTTTGTCTTTCTTGACTCTGAGTCGACCGTTGTCGTCGCGTGGCCCGGCTAAGTAGCCGAGCTCCTCAAACTCTGTTGAGTTCACCGAGAAGAGCGAGTGGTCGCCGTGGCGAATGTCCTCTTCCATAGTTCCTTCTTCCCCTTCGTTTCCGGTGTGAACGAGGCGGGCAGTGTTCCGCTCCGTGTTGATGACTCGTCCCATGGACGCGAGGTCGTGTCGGACGTAGCGTTCGAGGCCGGAGAAGTAGACTGTCTCCGGGATGGGGTCCCAGTGTGAAATGAACGACGTTCCGAGCTCATTATCGAGGTGCTGGAAGTATTCACCAATCCAGCCGAGGGCTTCGTCGAGATTTGTTGCGTAGGAGATTTGCGCTTTGATGTAGGTCCCGGTGTAGCGCTGACCGTCGACAGCCTTCGGATATCCAAACGGCTTCTTCTGCTTGTTGACGAGGTGTGGTCCACGGGGTTCGAGTGTTAGGGTACACTTCGCAGCGGTGGTCGCAGCTTTTCCGTCGTCAATGTCCTCAAAAAGTCGGAATCGCTGGTCGTCGTAGCCGGCAAATTCTTCCTTCTTGTTGAGGTGACCAATACCTGTCGAACTGGAGTAAAAGCCGACGTGATATTCCTCATCGCCCTGCGTCCATGAGGGAGACATATCGCCGACGTGATGCGGATGGTCGCTCCGACCATGGTAGCCGGCCTTGGTGTCGAGTTGGCGCTGTAGGTCTGCGGATTCGTTGTAGAGACCGTTATCGTCTCGAAGCTGGACAAATACGTCTACCCCGTGTGTTCGAGGCGTGTAATTGACGATTTGGGTCGGGATGTCGGTGCTGTTTTCGGGCGATTCAGGCGTGTTGCCGCTATCTTTATGCGGTTTCGAGCTGTTTGTTGACATGAGTATTCGGACCAACTGGCGGCGATGCCGACTCAGGAGAATCGAGTTGAAGGCTCGATTTTCCGTCCTTACCGACTAACTGCCGACTGGAGGGTCTAGCTTGAGAAGAGGGTACATCCGACTATAGCTATGATGCCAGACCAAACGGATGGTTGAGTAGTTCAGTTCTCTTCGGCCCACCAGTGATGGTTTCGATTAGGTGTCGACACCGGCTTGCTTCCCAGAGTGTACGTGTGTACTTCGAGCTCATTGACTTCCCACGCTCGGCGATATTCGTCTTCTACTGGGAAAGGAACTGAGAGTATCGCTCTGACACCACCTCTTTTGCTCGGGTCATCTGATGGTGGATGCCGTCGTAGCACCGAGGAAATCTCACTACCGTGGCTAACCACATCTAGACCAAGCATTTGGTAGACCCGTGTGACATCCTCAACGTTCCCGACTTCGGCATATTGCCCTGTCGAGACACATGCGACATCTGCTATTCGAGCACTCTCTGGATACTTTTGTTCGTAGGTGATTTCTCTACACCCTGTCCGTCGTAAGAACCACGTGGCCACTGCTTTCAAGTCTGCGTGAAGTGGCGTGATGATTTCAGCTTCTGCTACTCGTCGACGGACCTCTGCGAATTCAGTGGTCGATATTTCTTCGAAGTCGAAAGTGACTGTTTCTAGTGATAGATAGCTGTTCTCGACGAGATATTTTAATCGTCCACTCTTGTGGCTTTGAGGCGGTGGAATCGATAGAGCGGCTTCTGAGCTGCGCTTTTTCGATTGCATTTCACTCTCTCGCAAGCCTCAATTTTTCTTCACTGAGATTCATCAGCATTTCTGCCTTCGGGCCTGCTCGCCATATTGAGCTCCCTTCCGAGGTCCGTTGGAGCCAGCCATACCCTTGGGCTTCTCGACAGACTCGACGAACGGTCGAACGTTCGTTTTCTTTGAATGGCAGGTCGTTGAGCTTAAATTTCCCTGTGCGGATTATCTGCTCCAAAACGGCATCCCAAGCCGAATCGCGTAAAGTCATTGGTCTCGTATCTACTTGGGTATGTGAGTATTTGAACCAGCAACTTTATTCCAGACATATTCATCGGCAATAGACCATAGCAGTTTGCCAGTGTTCTGGAGGGTATGACCTCTTACCCTCCAAGTTTAACAGATGGTACTCACAGATATCTACACGACGAAGGTGAATTTTATACCTGCCAGTCGTGCGGTCAAAAGACCAGTGCTCGTAGTGTTCGCGAAAAGATACACCTCCACCGGTGTGGAAGCCAGCCGAAGTAGAAATCAATTATTTCTGATTTAGGTCGGTTTGACGCGGCACAGCCTTGTGGTCATACTTTCATTTTGGTCTCGGTATTCCGGGTGGCACGCACTCATCGCAGTAGGAGACGAATCCTGAGCCAGTCGGTGGTCCTTGTCCGTCGTATGACCACCACTTACACTGGATGATGGTCGCATCAGGTGGTATCATAGTGCCGCAGTTATGACACTGTATTTCAACGAGATTGTGATTTCCCCGACCTTCACGGAGTATATCGGTAACTGACTCGTTGTCGTCTTTATCACTCATCGATGTTCAACGAATGCCGACATTCGTTCTTTCGTGCGGAGCCATTTCCACTCATTATGAGCGGCGGCGACTATCTCTTGGAGGTCATCATCACAACCACCGCTCACCAAGACAGTTGTTCCGTCGTTTTGGAGGAGGCATTGTCTCTCCATACGGAGTAGAGGGTTCTTCCAGAGATAAGACAGAGATTTTAATCCAAAGCACAAAATCAGCACTAAAATACACACACACCATTATTGGTCAGTTTGTGGTAGTGCCATCTACCCGGTATATATACATTTTATTATACAAGATAGAGCAGATATTGTGTGATTCTTAACGTCTCAGCCGTAGAAGGCTGAGACGTAAACCTAAAGTGTCGAATTCGGGCGTTAGAAGCTTAGGTCCGGGTGCGAGAATCGAACCCGCGTCTCAGCCTCCACAAGGCTGAAGGATAGTCCACTACCCTAACCCGGACA
>ENA-ORDC01000377-ORDC01000377.1-marine-metagenome-genome-assembly--contig:-NODE-377-length-45415-cov-7.816467_pt1 | contig 45415 bp, 46 predicted proteins | sample MGYA00237783_ERZ508515 | MGnify/ENA primary metagenome ERZ508515 (study PRJEB26186, sample SAMN06268792) | marine metagenome | isolation source: Eden Landing Ponds, San Francisco, CA, USA | place... | reverse complement strand
GTCAGCGGGTCGGACCTCATCACGCCCGACCAGGCCGTCGACGACGAACTCATCAAGGGGCCGAACATCGGCGACGTGCCGATCCGCGACCCGCTGGACTCGGACCTGGCGGGCGAGGTCCTGCTGAAGATGCCCGATAACATCACGACCGACCACATCAGCCCCGCGAACGCCGACGTGCTGATGTACCGGTCGAACATCCCCAAACTCTCGGAGTTCACGCTCACTCGCGTCGACGAGACGTTCCCCGACCGCGCGATCGAGGCCGACGGCGGCGTCCTGCTCGCCGGCGAGAACTACGGCCAGGGCTCCTCGCGTGAACACGCCGCGCTCTGCCCGATGTATCTCGGTATCGAAGCCGTCCTCGCACAGAGTTTCGCCCGCATCCACAAGGCGAACCTCTTCAACTTCGGGATCGTCCCGCTGACCATCGACGCCGAAACCTACGAGGACATCGACCAGGGCGACGATGTCGAGATCGTCGACGACCTCGACGACTCGATCACGTCCGGCAAAGAGGAGTTCACCGTCCGGATCAACGACGACTGGGAGACCACCGCGAACCTCGACGCCTCGGCCCGAGAACGCGAGATCCTCGCTGCCGGGGGCAAGCTCAGCCACGTCAAACAGCAACACGAGTCCGGCGACGCCGCACCCGCCGACGACTGACGGCGCTGCCGCCCGGCGTTCGACGGCGATCTCTGTTTTCTTTTCGCGGTCTATCGAGAACGACCGTACTGTGTACACCACGGCAGGTGCCCGTTCGCCTGCCGAACACTGTTGGGACTCCGGATCCGGGAACACGGCCTTCGAAAAACCCCTGAAAGGGGTGGGGTGGGGAGAGGGTTGGGGTGGCACCCGAATCGGGTGCATTCGGAGGTGGGGAGGTCACGTTTATGTATCTTTTGTCTATAGCCCCCCGGAACCTGTCTGTCAGTGCCGGGAGATGGCCGTCGATGTACAGCGATGTCGGCCAGCAACGGGATCGGACCCGATCCCGGACAATTATTAGTGTGGTCGTCACGTACCCGTGGTAGTGACAACCACTGCACCGTCGGGCGACCCGGAGTCGGGCGTGACCGTCCGGCAGGCCGAGCGGGCCGACCTGCTCGCGGTGTATCACATCGAGCAGGAGGCGTTCCCCCAGCCGTGGCCGTTCTCGGCGTTCGAGGGCTTTCTCGGCGAACCGGGCTTTCTGGTCGCCCAGGCGACCGGTACGACCCCCCGAGAGACGGCGACGGTCGGCGACGACGGCCGGGTCGTCGGGTACGTCGTCGCCGACACGGTGCCAAACCACGGCGAGGGTATCGGCCACGTCAAGGACATCGCCGTCGCCAGCGAGTGCCGCGGGGAGGGGCTGGGCAAGCGCCTCCTCGGGCAGGCGCTCCGGGTACTGGCCGACGGCGGCGCGGCGTCGGTCAAGCTGGAAGTCCGGCGCTCGAACGACGTCGCTCGCGACCTCTACGCCGATTTCGGTTTCGAGCACCAGGGCACCGTCCCCCGCTACTACGACAACGGCGAGGACGCCCTCGTGCTCGTCCGTGAGTTCTGAGCGTTCGCGTCGCGGTGTCGTGCCGTTCTGAAAGGCCTTTGCCGGTCGGGACGTATTCGGGAGTATGGGCTACGCCTGTCCCGTCTGTGGCGACCCCCAGTCAGACGGCGAGCACCTCGCGAACCACCTCGCCTTCACTGCGATGCTCGGCGACGCCGACCACGAAGACTGGCTCGACGAGCACGCACCCGACTGGGCCGACACCGACCCCGCCGAACTGGCCGGTCGCGTCACCGACCACGCCAACGAACGCGAGTTTCCGCAGGTGTTCGAGGACACGACCGGCGACGGCCACGGACACGACCACGGCGGACAGGACCACGGACACGACCACGGCGGACAGAGCCACGGCCGCGGACACGCAGACGGTCACGCGAGTGGGACACGTGGCCACGACGTCGCGCCGGGCGAGGTGGCCGACCCCGCAGACCTGTTCGACGACGCCGAGGGTGACGACGCCACACCCTCGGACGTGCTGGCCGAGGCGCGCGAACTGACCCAGGAACGGCGGTCGAAGGCCGACGAGACCGACAGCGACGCCGACAAGACCGACAGCAATGCCGACGGGACGAGCGAGCAGTCTCCAGACGGGTTGGACGGGCGAGAAGAGCGGTGACCGCCGGGACTGGCGGCCACCTGCGTTTCGGTTGGCGGACGGGAACTGCCATTCGCGGTGAATCGGCAGTCGACCGATGTTCCGGTGCCGCCGGTCACCAGCCAACGATGTTCTCGCCGTTTCCGTCGTCGCCGTCCCCGTTGTTGCCGTCGCCGTTTCCGTCGTCGTCGCTCCCGTTCTCCGCAGTGCCCGTCTCGTCGTCATCATCGCCGTCGTCGTCTTCGCTGTTTTCACCGTCGGCGAGACGTTCGACCTGGACGAGCGCTGCGGGTTCGCTCCAGTCGTAGACGCTCGGCGGGAGGTCGCCGTCGCCAGAGATTCCGGGGTGTGGGCGGATGACGTCGTCTTCGGCGATGTCGGGGTTACTCTCGGTCGTGCCCTCGGGGTCGCCGCCGACGATGAGCGTCTTCGCGGGCGGGACCAGATCCTCGAAGCGTTCGGTGTTCTGTTCGGTCCCGACGTCGTAGCCGTTCGCGAAGTAGGTCCGGGACTCGTTGACCGCCTCGGGCAGCGGCACGGTGTCGAGGCCGACGATCCCGTCGTTGGTCGCGATGAGCATACTGATGAACGTCAGGTAGCCGGCGCTCTCGTCGGCCGAGAGCGTCAGACTCGCGTAGTAGGGATTGCCGGTGTCGCCGGGGTCCTCTTTCGGCACGAGCGGCGCGTTGCCGACGGCGGACCCACGGATCGCGTCGGTGGCCCCGATGAGCTCGACCAGCGGTTCGAGATTACCGTTCTCGGCGATCTCGTAGGTCGGCTCGTTGGCCGGTTCGCCGACGGAAAACACCTCGACGCTCGACTCGTGTGCGGCGACGGCCGGCGGTGTGAACGGCTGTCCCCGCGTGTTGTTCGCGACCGTCACGCGGTAGGTGCGCGTTTCGTCGTCTCCGTCGTCATCGTCGTCGGTCTGTGCGAGGGCCGCGCCGCCGAGCGTGCCGCCGGCGAGTGCTACCCCGCCGAGAGTCAGCGCCTGTCGTCGCGTGACCGGTGGTGTGTCGTGTCCTGTCATCGTCTGGTCGGTGGTGTGTCGCGTACTGTCATCGGTGGGAGTTGTGCTGTCGCTACCGGACTCTCGCCACGCGGGGCGCCGATTCGGCGGACCCACAGCGGGTGAATCGAACCCTTCACGGGCGAGATAGCGGGGATAACGACTACCCTGGCATTGTTATACGCTCGCGACTGCACCCGTCTGTCTCCTGGCGTGTCTGTGGCTTCCCTTACCGAGGACGCTCGGCCCGCGTCTGCCTCGCCGGACGGCGGGGTCCGGCCCGGTGTGTCTGCCGGCCCGAGTAAGTCGGTCCTATCTTCGGTTGTTCGGCGTATCCGGTCGCGACGGGATCGGACGACGCCGGTCGTCGGTAGGCCGAGCGTCCGGAGCTCCGCCCGGTCGGTCACCCGAGCGAGACGTCGAGATAGAGCATGACGACGACGCCGACCATCGTCCCCAGCGTGGCGACGCGTTCGTTGCCCCGGAGGTGGGTCTCGGGGACGATCTCGTCGCTGATGACGAACAGCATGGCACCGGCGGCAAACCCCATCGCGTAGGGGAGGATCGGTTCGGCGACGGTCACCGCGAGCGCACCCAGCAGGACGAGCGGGATCTCGACGACGCCAGAGCGGATACCGGTGACCATGGCGTAGAAGCGGCGGTCGAGTCCGGCGTTGACGGCGGCGACCGATACGGCCAGCCCTTCCGGGATGTTCTGGATGCCGATGGCGAGCATGAGCGCCACCGCGCTCCCGATGGAGGTGTCACCGGCCGCCGCGGACCCGAACCCGACCCCAACAGCGAGCCCCTCGGGCATGTTGTGTAAGGTGATCGCGAGGATGAACAGGACGACCGGCGCGAGCCGCTCCTCGTCGATGGGGACCTGCTCTGACTGTCCGGCCGCGTCCGCACGTTTCTTCCCGGTCAGCAGGTAGTGGGCGTGGGGAACGAGAATGTCCGCGCGGTCGAGAAAGAGCGCACCCAGCAGGACGCCACCGAGGACGGGGAGGGGACTCCCGCCGGGCGTCGCCTCGATGCCGGGGAGGATGAGGCTCGTGAAACTCGCGGCGAGCATGACACCGGCGGCAAAGCCCAGCGCGCCGTCGAGCGCTCGCTGGGAGGGGTCTCGCCAGACGAGCACGAGCGACGCTCCCAGGAGGTTCATTCCGGCGATCACGAACCCGCCGAGCAGGGCCTGGACGAGCAGTCGCTGCGCGCTCAACACATCGACGACCGTCTCGACGGCCCCGACCATCGGAGTGGACCATCACGCCGACTGGGTAAAAAACGCACGTGTCGGACGCTTCCGGACAGGGAGCGGGGACGTGGGAACTGCCAGCGGGCGTTTTGGAGCTCGAAGCGAGGCGTAACAAAGAGGGGCGTTCGGCCCGTCGCCCGGACAATGAGTGACTGGGACGTCTATCTCGTCACGCAGGAGAGTCTCTCTGCCGGGCGCTCGACTCGCGAGGTAGTCGAAGCGGCCATCGCCGGTGGCGTCGACGTCGTACAACTCCGCGAGAAAGACCGGAGCGCGCGGGAACGGTACCACCTCGGCCGCAAACTCCGGACGCTGACCCGCGAGGCCGGGGTAACCTTCGTCGTCAACGACCGCGTCGCCATCGCCCAGGCTGTCGACGCCGACGGCGTCCACCTCGGCGACGAGGACCTGCCGGTCAGTGTCGCCCGCGAAATACTGGGCGCGGACGCGGTCGTCGGCCGGTCGGTCTCGTTCGTCGAGGACGCCGTCGCCGCCGAGCGCGCCGGTGCGGACTATCTCGGCGTCGGCGCCGTCTACTCGACCGGGTCGAAAGACGACATCGACGACGACGAGTACGCCATCGGTCCCGAGCGCGTCGCCGACATCGCTGCGGCCGTCGACATCCCCGTCGTCGGTATCGGTGGGGTCGACGCTGACAACGCCGGTCCCGTGGTCGAGGCAGGTGCCGACGGTGTCGCCGTCATCACCGCGATCACCCGGGCCGACGACCCCGAGGCCGCCACGCGAGAACTCGGCGAGGCGGTCGAAGACGCACGAGACTGAGTCGACTCGACGGGCGTTCACTCCGGTAGCGTGTCCTCAGATCAGTTGGGCGACGGTCACGACCGCGTAGAGGAGCGCGCCGCCGATGGCTGCGGCGCGAACGAGCGTCGAGTCGGCGCCGCCCGACAGACCCTCATCCTGTACCGCTGTGGCGACCGACGCACCCAGGACGACGAGTCCGCCGAGTAGTATCAGCCACGCGCCTGGGCCCGGGTCGGTCGTCACTCCCGAGAGACCCTGTGCGAGGGCCGCGACGCCGAACAGCGCGAGCGCACCCCAGTAGAGTCGGTCGGAGTTCATCGCCAGCGATAGTTCCCTCGCAGTGATAGTAGTTTTCAACGCGACGTCCTCACGTTCTCGATTGCGGCCGTCTGGGGGCCGGCCATCGGGCTCGAAGTCCGGTCGTCCCAGTCGACGCTTCACGCACTGAAGCGCTGAGACGGTTTATACGATCCACCGGGCCGTCCCACCGGGTATGGCAACGGAGACGTCACGCCGATCGACCCTGTACCGCCTCGCAACCCCGTTCTGGAACGCCACGGAGGGACGCCCGCGAGCGCTGTGGCGCTCCTTCGACGCGTTCGTGCTCGCCGTCGCCGCGGCTGTCCTCGGGCACGCCTGGGCGAGGAACTGCTCGTTCGGCCCTCCGTTCGCGACCGAGTACGACCCCGACAGATGACTCGCTCTGACGTCCCCGACGACGACCCGCTCTTCCGGGAGACGACCGAGCGCTTCGGTGTTTTTCGACTCGTCACCGAAGTCCGGTCCGACGGGCTCTCCGTCCGTCTCGAACCGATACAGCGCTCGTTCCGGACCCTTCCGGCTAGCCGGATCCGGGAGGTGCGTGTCGCCTCGTACGCGGCGTCGAGGTACGCGGGCTGGCACTGGGGCGTGCGGCGAACGCCCGGCGGGAACACGGTGTATCGGCTCCAGGGAAACCAGGGTGTCGAACTCGTCCTGACCGACGACACACACTGGTTCGTCGGGTCACGGCACCCGGAGGAACTCGCCGCCGCAGTCGCGCGACTCCTCACTCCCGAGGACTGATCACCTGGCCCGTCACGTGGACGCTGACAGAGTAAACCCGGCGCGCTCAGTCTTCATCGCCGTCTCTGTCGTCCCCGTCGTCCTCACCGGCACTAAGTCCGTCGTCGTCCGGCCGGTCGAGCGCTCGTGGGGCGTCGTGATACTCGGAGTAGCCGTCGAACCAGCGCGCGATGCGTTCGATGCGGTCGACGACGTGTCCTGGCTCGCCGGACCGGGAGAGTTCGTGGCCCTCCCGGGGGTACCGGACCAGCCGCGTGTCGACGCCGTGCTTTCGCAGGCCACGGTGGAACAGTTCGGCCGTGTTGGCTGGTGTGCGGTAGTCGTCGTCGCTGTGGAGGACGAGGGTCGGCGTCCGCACGCGGTCGCAGTAGGTCGCTGGCGAGGCTTCGTGGAGCAGGTCGGGGTCTTCCCAGGGTGTGACGCCGAAGTCGTCCTCGACGAGGCGGTAGGCGGCGTCGGTCGACCCGTAAAAGCCCGTGAGGTCGTAGACGCCGCGCTGTGAGGCCGCGGCCGTGAACTCGTCGCTGTGGCCGACCAGCCAGGCAGTCATGTACCCGCCGAAGGAACCGCCCGTGAGAAACAGCTGGTCGTCGTCGACGGCCGGGCGCTCGGAGACGGTATCGACTCCGGCGAGGACGTCCGCGGTCGTGACCGGTCCCCAGCTGTCCTCGATGGCCGCGGCGAACTCCTCGCCGTAGCCGGTCGACCCGCGGGGATTGCACCAGAAGACGGCGTAGCCCCGTGCGGCCAGCGTCTGGAACTCGTGCCACATCGTCCCCGCCGTCGACCACATCGCGTGGGGTCCGCCGTGGACCTCGACCGCGAGCGGGTACGTTGCTTCGTCGCTGTCGGACGGCGTGAGTAGCCACCCCTGCACGTCACCCGCCTCGCCCGCGGGCTCCCCGGTGGCGGTCGTCGGCTCGGGCCCGGGGTTCTCGCTGTCGAACCTGACTGCTTCGGGTTCGGCGACGGCGTGGTCGTCGAGATAGGCCTCGTTGAGGCGCGTCAGCCGTCTCGGGTCCGCCGGGTCACCACTCGTGACGAACACGTCGCCCGGGTAGTCCCAGTCGCTCTGTGTCACGGCGACGCCGGCCTCGGTGACGTGCGCGCCGTCGACGTGGGCCGCGTCGACGACCCGTTGGGGCGACTCGCCCGCAGCGTCTGTCGCCTCGTCGTCCCACGGGAGGCGCCACACCGGGACCGTCCCGCGGTCGGGTGTCCCGACGTAGAGCGTCTCCTCGTCGGGGCCCCACTGGGGCGTCACCTCGGCGAGCGTCCGGTCGAGCGGCGCTGTGGGTGTCGTCACCCGCTCGGTTTCGCGGTCGTATACTTTCAGCTCGGCGGGTTCGAGTGTCGAGCGGTCGGGGTCGTTGTAGACGTGTGCGACGCGCCCGTCGGGGGTCGCCGCCAGTCGAGCGGCCCACCCTGTCGTCCGATGCACCGACTCGACTGTGTCGCCTGCGAGGTCGTGGGCCAGGATCTCGTACTCGATGGAGTCGTCGGGGTCGTCGCCGACACGCTCGGCGTAGTAGAGGGTCCCGGCGTCGCCCCACGCCGGACTCTCGAAATCGCGCTCGCCGTCGGTCAGTCGCTGGGTCTCGTCCCCGCTGTTCTCGTCGTCGGGGGTATCGTCGCCCAGGTCGACGACGTAGACGTGCGAGCGCTTCCCGTCGAAATAGCGCTGGGCGGACCGGTAGACGGTCCGGTCGACCACCCGCGGGTCGGATTCCTCGGGTTCGAACTCCTCTGGCACTTCGATATCGCGCTCTGCCTCGCGGTCCTCGGCACTCGCTTGCTGGACGAACGCGATCCGCTCGCCGTCGGGGCACCAGGCGACGTTCGAGACGCCACCGGCGACGTTCGTCACCTGGCGGGCCTCGCCCCCCGTGGTGGGCACGACCCACAGCTGGGGACGGTCGTCGTCGGCACCGCGCGTCGAGACGAACGCGAGGCGGTCGCCCGAGGGGCTCCAGCGCGGTTCGCTGTCCTGCCCCTCGGTGACGGTGAACCGGCGAGGGTCGCCACCGTCGGTCGGGACGACGTAGACGGTTGCCTGTGTGGTCTCGTCGTCGGTCGGGACGCTGCGCACGAACGCCACGCGGTCGCCGTCGGGGGCGATCCTGGGGTCGGATGGGAAAGAGAGGTCGTGGTAGTCCGCCGCTTCGATCGGTTGCACACCGGTTGATGTGGCTGCTGTGGCTTAGGCGCTGGGTCCGCGGTAGTCCGTGGACCTCGGGTCGGTTCGCCGGTAACTATTCGGCCCGCCTGGCCGAACGGGCCGTCGTGCAGGACCCACGGGCGGCCGTCACGGGGCAGGTCTCCTCGCGACGCGCCCTGCTGACGGTCTTCATAATCGTCTTCATCGACCTGCTGGGCTTTGGGATCGTCATCCCGATCCTGCCCTTCTACGTGCGCGACCTGGGCGGCAGCGACGTCGTCTACGGCCTGCTCGCGGCCTCCTATTCGCTGATGCAGTTCCTCTCCGCACCGGTGCTCGGTGGGATCTCGGACTCGCGAGGACGCCGGCCCGTGTTGATGGTGACGTTGCTCGGCAACGCGGTGGCGTGGACGGTGTTCGGTCTCGGCGGGGAGGCCGAACTGCTGTTCGGGACCGCCGGAGCCCTCGGGACGCTCTTCGCGGCGCGGATGCTCGCCGGCGCGATGGGCGGTAACCTCGCCACCGCCCAGGCCTACATCGCCGACGTGACGCCCGTCGAGCGTCGTGCGGGCGCGCTCGGACTCATCGGTGCGGCCTTCGGACTGGGCTTTGTCTTCGGCCCCGCGCTCGGGTCTGTCCTCGCCAGCGACAGTGCCGTGCGACTCGCACAGGGGATACTTCCGTCGTTCGTTCCAGCCACGCGCTTCTCGCTACCGAGTTTCGGCGCGGCGGCGTTCAGCGTCGTCGCGTTCGTGGCGACGTGGGCGTTCTTGCCGGAGCCCGAACGGCAGGCTGGACCCGCGCGGCGACCCCGGATCGTCGGGCAGTTCGTCGACGCCGCCCGGGATGCCACGCTTCGACCGCTGGTGCTCGCCTTCCTCGTCGCCTCGGTCGCGTTCTCGGGCATCCAGATCGCGTTCATCCCCTACGTCGCCGACGTCTACGGCTACGACGCCGCCCAGGCCGGCCTCCTGTTGACCTACGTCGGCGCGCTGGGCGTCCTCAACCAGGGCGTCGTCGTCGGGCGACTCGCCCGCCGGATATCGAGCAAGCGGATGGCCCTGCTGGGTGCCGGGTTGCTCGTCGTCGCGCTCGCGGCGTTCCCGTTCTCGCCCGAGATCGGTCGCTTCCTCCTCGGGGAGTTCACACTCGCGGGCATCCGTGCACGGGTACTGGCACTGCTGGGTGCACTCACACTGCTGTCGGCGGGCAACAGCTTTCTCAACGTCGCGCTCACGACGCTCGTCTCGACGGCGGCGTCGGCCGAGTCACAGGGGTCGGCCTTCGGCGTCACGCAGGGTGCGGGGAGTCTCGGCCGAACTGTGGGTCCCCCGTTCATGACCGCACTCTACGCGTTCGTCGTCTACTGGTCGCCCTTTGTCGTCGGCGCCGTGCTGACTGTGGGCATCGTCGCGCTCCTGGCGACGTTGCGAGTGGGCGACACCGGGGACGCCCCGACCGCCGGTTGAGCAGCGGTCCTTGGCGTGTGAGTACCGGACTCGTTGGGCGATGGACTTGTGTCGGTCGAGTCTCTGGTACGTGTTATGAGTTGGTCTGCCGCGGACGTTCCGGACCAGACGGGCAAGACAGTCGTGATCACGGGTGCCAACAGCGGGCTCGGCTACCAGGCGGCCGGCACCCTGGCGAAGCGGGGTGCGACGGTCGTGATGGCCTGTCGGTCGGTCGACCGCGGCGAGTCGGCGGCCGCGAAACTCCGCCGACAGATCGACGGTACTGAGCCCGAATTCGACGTCCGGGAGTGTGACCTGGCGTCGCTCGATTCGGTCGCCGCCTTCGCCGAGACCCTTCAGGAAGACTACGACGAACTCCACGCGCTCTGTAACAACGCGGGCGTGATGGCGATCCCACGAAGTGAGACCGAGGACGGCTTCGAGACGCAGTTCGGTGTGAATCACCTCGGTCACTTCGCACTGACGGGGCACCTGCTGGAGACGCTGGTCGCGACACCCGGCGAGACGCGCGTCGTCGTCCACTCCAGTGGCGCCCACCAGGGCGGCGATATCGACTTCGAGGACCTCCACCACGAGGACTCGTACGGCAAGTGGGAGGCCTACAGCCAGTCGAAACTCGCGAACCTCCTTTTCGCCTACGAACTCCAGCGCAGACTCGACGGGGCGGGTATCGAGGACAGTATCGCGGTGGCCTGCCACCCGGGCTACGCCGCCACGAACCTCCAGTCGCGCGGGCCCGAACAGGAGGGGTCGACGGTCAAACTCTATGCGATGAGAGCCGCCAACGCCGTCTTCGGCCAGTCGGCCGCCCAGGGAGCGCTCCCGCTGTTGTACGCGACGACTGCCGCCGACGTCGATGGTGGCGAGTACGTCGGCCCCGGTGGGCTCATGAACATGCGTGGCGCGCCCGAGAAACAGCGCTCGAACGGCCGTTCCTACGACGAGGACCTGGCCGACCGACTCTGGGCGGTCTCCGAGGACGAAACCGGTGTCGAGTACGACTTCGCGGCACTGGCCGGCGCCGTCAGGGCCTGAGTTGTCACGTTCCGAGTCGTCATAACCGGAAACGCGCTTCGAGAGCCACGACCGCGCGTTCTCAGTCACTCCAGCGAGCCGTTCAGCACCTTCGCCGCGGTCAGTATCGGGTCCCACACCGGCGAGAACGGCGGGGCGTACGCGAGATCGAGGCGTTCGACCTCGTCGACGGTCATGGTTCCCTCGAGTGCCGTCGCCACGGTGTCGATCCGGACGGCCGCGCGGTCGGTCCCGACGATGGTGCCCCCGAGCAGTCGTCCGGTTTCGCGGTCGGCCGTCAGCGAGACGACCGTCTCGGCCGCGCCGGGGTAGTACCCGGACCGTGAGCGCGTCGTGATGGTCTCGCTGACGGGGTCGAAGCCGGCCTCGCGGGCTCGCTCGTGGTCAGTGATTCCCGTGCGACCGCACTCCTGGTCGAAGACCTTGACGACGGCCGTCCCGGCGATCCCCCCCGTCTTCGCGGGGTCGCCCGCGACGGTCTGTCCGATAGCGCGACCGGCACGGTTGGCCGTAAGGCCCAGGGGTACCCAGTCGAACTCGCCAGTGACGACGTGGCGGGCTTCGGCGCAATCGCCTGCGGCGTAGACGTCCGCCACCGACGTCTGGCCGTACTCGTCGACCGCGATTGCTCCGGAATCACCCAGTTCGACCGGCGTCCCTGCCAGGAGGTCGACGTTCGGACGGATGCCCACGCCGACGAGCGCGATATCGAGCGAGAGCGCCGCGCCACTCTCGCATTCGAGTCTGGCGACACGGTCGGTGTCGGCATCGTCGTCCGGTCCGCCGTCCCCCGAGAACCGCGCGACTTCCTCGTTCAGGTGGAGCGTCACGCCCTGCTCGCGGAGTTCGGTCTCGACGCGTTCGGCGACCGCCTCGCCGAACCCCGAGAGGACGTGTCCGCTCCGCTGGAAGAGGTGCACGTCGAGGTCGTGCGCGGAGAACGCTTCGGCCATCTCGACGCCGACGTAGCCTCCGCCGACGATGGCGACGGTCTCGGGCGGGTCCCAGGCCGCGTAGCGCTCGACGACGGCTGGGTCGAGGAACTCGCCCCCACCCAGCGACTCCGGCGTGGCCTCGTCTGGACTCAGTGCCGCGCGTATCGACGCGGCGTCGTCGAGTCCGTGCAGTGTGAACACGCCCGCCAACTCGCTCCCCTCGATGGGTTCGGAGACCGCACGGCCACCCGTCGCGACGAGCAGTTCCTCGTAAGACTGGTCGAAGGTCTCCCCGTCACTGTCGTCGGGTTCGACTGTCACGGTCTTGGCGTCGGTGTCGACGGCGGTCACCTCGTGTTCGCGGTGGAGTTCGATGTCGCGCTCTTCGATCTCGTCGGGCGTGAGCGAGAGCAGGTCTGTCAGCTCGTCGACTTCGCCCTTGACGAAGTACGGGGTCCCGCAGTGGGCGTAGGAAACCCAGTTCCCCTTCTCGAAGACGACGACCTCGCGGTCGGGGGCCTCGCGTTTGAGTTTGCTCGCGGCGCTCAGGCCGGCGGCGTCACCGCCGACGACGACGAACGGGTCCATAGTCGTCGTTCGGCAGGCCGGGACGTAGGCGTTCGGTGAGCCACGGGTAACTGTCGGCTACTTCTCGGTGACTCACTGGCAACCGACTGGGGTCTACAGGTTTCACGTTCCATCGTCGGCGCGCGCTGTCGACCGCGAGAGCGAGGCTGACCGGAGGGAGGCCTCGATGCGAACGGCGTCCGCGCGAACGAAGTGAGCGCGGGCTCGAAAGACGAGCGGAGCGAGTCTTTCGGCGACCAACGCGACCCGTGAGCGAGCGCGCCGAGGGCTTTCATCCATCACTGTGAGTTGCGGTCAGAGTGATTGCAAGCACAACTAGCGAGCGGGTAGAGGGCTTTCAGCTAGCACGCTGGCCTGCAGTCCCGGTCACTCCAGAAGCGGTGCGACTGGATCCGCCTTCGCCCAGGCCTCCTCGAAGCGCGCTTCCATCCGCGTCGCGAACGCCGAATCACGAACGACGACAGCGCCCACACGCTCGCCGGGTGAGAACGGCGCCGGCGCGTTCAGATACACTTCCTCGCCGTCGAGGACGTCGAACGTCAGATCGATGGTGGGCGTCGTCCGGACGGCAAACCCCTCGACCGAGCCGAGTGCGTCGACGAGCGCCTCGGTCGGGTTCGCCTCGGCCAGTGCGGGCGTCGTGAGCAGTTTCGCCTCGACGTCGCCCGCGACGAGGTCGGCGTAGGCCTCGCTCTCCCGGCGCACGGCCTCGGGCGGGGAGTCGCCGTAGGGCGGGCCGACGACGGAGTACAGCCGGTCGTCGGTGCGGTCGAACTGCTCGCCCATCGCGGCGACGGCGTCGTCGGCGCCCATGCCGACCTCCCAGAACTGTCCCTCGACGGGTACCGTCTGCGAGAGCTCGGTACTCACCGAGTCGGCGAGGTCCTCGTAGCGTTCGCGCTCGGCGGCGAGTTCCCGCTCGCGTTCGGCCAGCAGTCGGTCGACGGCTTCCTCCGGATCGACGGCCTCGTATCGGCGCGGCTCGCTCCCGGTGTGTGCGCGGACGATATCGCGCGCGGCGAGGCCGTTGAGGACGTCGTAGATACGGCCTTTCGGGACGTCTCCCGTCTCCGCGACGTCGCTCGCCGTCGCACGCCCCAGTTGCAGGAGCGCCCGGTAGGCCGCCTCCTCGTAACTCGACAGTCCCAGGTCTCCGAGGTCACTCATCGGCTGTGGTCACCCGTGTCGCTCATCGTCGGTGTCCGTGGACCGCGGTGATATAAGTCCTGTTGGTCGGCTGTCCGGACAACTGACCGGAAGGTGTGCCACGTTTGAGAGCGGTTTTGTCCCCGCTTCCCGGTGGATCGCTCATGCGCCCGTACCTCGTCCTCGCGCTCGCCATCGCCTCCGAAGTCGCCGGCACGACTGCCCTGAAACTCTCGGACGGCTTCGCGAACCTCCTCCCCAGCGTCGGCGTCGTCGTCGGCTACCTCGCCTCGTTTTACTTCCTCGGACTGGTACTGGAGGAGTTGCCCGTCGGCCTCGTCTACGCGACCTGGGCCGCGGTCGGCATCGTCGGCACTGTCGGAGTGGGGCTGGTCGTCTTCGACGAGTCGCTCGACCCGGCGGGCGTGGTCGGCCTCGTGCTCGTCGTCGCCGGCGTCCTCGTCCTCAACGTCTTCTCCGAAGCCTACGCACCCGCTCACTGATCTCTCTCAGGATGATACTGTACGCCACAGGGCACTATACGACAGATATCTGCTATTTCAAACCGGTGGCCTGATAGTCCGTGTCTTCGGGGAGGACAGTGAAATCGAGCGTCCGAAAGTCCCCGTCGAAAGCGAACACGTGCTCGACGTTGCGTTCGTCAGCGAGAACCGCCGTGGTGTGGTCGACGAACGAGATCTCCTGGTCGTCGTACTGCTCGAACTGAGCGGCTGCGGCCTCGAAGGTGGCCCGGTCGACCGGGACGACGTTGAAACTCGCGGACTCTCGGACTGCAGTCAGTGCCGCTACGGCAGTGTCGCGTCCGAGCTTGTAGAGACAGAGCGTAGCCAGTTCCGAGAGGACTCCCTGTGTGGTGTAGAGCGGGCGGTAGGGAAGGTCACCGGAACGAATGTCCTCGAACACCTCGGTGGCTGTCTCGTGGTGCTTGTCGTCTCCGTCCGTTCGTGCGTAGAAGGCGCCGGTATCGACGAACAGCGGTTTCGTGCCCGGAGCGCTCATGTGCCACCGTACAGGACCTCGTCGACGCTTTCGGAGACGGCTGTCTCGCCCGATGCTCCGGGCTCTAACTCCCAGAACGGGTCGTCGGGGTCGACCTGATTCGGCATCTCCCGTGACTCCACGAGCCACCAGACGACCCGTCCAGCGGTCTCGCGGCTGGCGACTCGGCCCCGGTCTTCCAGAACGGCGAGTTTCCGTCGAGCAGTGTCCCGCGAACAGTCGAGCGCCTCCGCGACGTCGCCGGACGTCACCACGGGGCCGTCGACGGTCTCGAAGACTCCGAAGACGTCCTCGGGGGTGACGGTTTCGGCGTACCGCCCGGTGTCTTCGCGTTCTCGCGACATACGTAGGGGTTGGACGACCGGATGCAAGTACCTTGCGGCGTACCCAATATGGTTATGGTGCACTGTGAAACCCGAGAGGCGATTGTCTCCGCAGGACCCGTTGGCGAGCCAAAAATGGGCTACTGAGCACCAGGCGAAACGATCCCCTTCCGTTCGACAGCTCACTCCCCGGCGGGAAAGCGTTCGTCGAGGAAGTCCGCGAGGAGTCGGTAGACGCGGATCTTGTGGTCGATGTCCGTCGACGCGTGGCCTTCCTCGCCGAGTTCCTGGTACTCGAACTCTTCGCCCTCGCTCCAGCCCCGGCGTTCGACGAGAGCGTCGCGGAACGAACGAGCCTGCGAGATTGGACACCGCGGGTCGTTGACCCCGTGGAGTATCAACAGCGGTGCCTCGATGTTCTCGACGTGGGTGATCGGGCTGCGCTCGCGCCACAGACCGGCGTTCTCCTCGGGATCTCCCATCTGCTCGCGCAGGACCGTCTTGAAGTGGGCCATCGACTCCTCGAAGAGAGCGGGCAGGTCCGTGATGCCGATCCACGCGATCCCTGCGTCCCAGAGGTCGGGGTACTGGACGAGTTGCCAGTAGGCCGAGTAGCCGCCAAAGGATCCGCCGAAGACGGCCAGGTCGTCCTCGTCGACCCAGTCTTTCTCCGCGAGCCAGCGTGCGCCGGCGGCGATGTCGGCTTGCTCCTGGCCGCCCCAGTCGCCGTGGATGGCGTTTTTGAATTCGCGGCCCCGCCCCGTCGAGCCCCTGAAGTTGGGCCAGAACACGGTGTAGCCGCGGTCGACGAGGAACTGTGTACGCTCGTCAAACGATTGCTTGACGTCGGCCGGCGGACCGCCGTGGACCGCCACGATGACGGGCGAGGGGCGCTCGCCGCTGTCGTAGAGCACACCACCGATCTCCGTGCCGTCGGTCGACTCGTAGGTGACGTACTCGGCGTCGCTGAAGACGTCGGGGTCGATGTCGCCGTACTCGGGTTCCCGGAGGACCGTCCGCTCGCCGTCGTCGGGGTCGTAGCGGTAGTACGTGTTGCGTGTCGTCGCCGTGTTCTGCCCGGTGAGGACGCTCCCGTCGGGGAAGACGCCGGACCGGCGCCCGCCGACGCTCCAGGCGACGCCGTCGGTGAAGGGCGTCTCCAGTTCGGCGCCCTCGCGGTCGTAGACGACCACTTGCTGTGTCCCCTCGGTCGTCCGTTCGGCGAAGACGTGGTCGTCGGGGTGGACGAAGTGGCCACTCTCCTCTGTCTCGCCGTCGCTGAGCCAGGTCAGTTCGTCGGTCGCGAGGTCGTACAGCCCGACGCGCGTGCGATCGGACTCGTTATCCGTGAGCAAGAGTGCGTCCCCCTCGGGCGTCCAGTCGCTGACGACCGTCTCGTACCCCTCCGGGCTGACGTCGAGACGCCGGGCGACGTCCTCGCTCTCGGTCGATTCGTCGTCACTGCCCGGCGGGTGCTCGGCGAGGTCGGCGACGCTCGCGACGTAGGTGTCTCGGTTCTCCAGGTCCGCGCGCTCGTTGGTGACGTAGGCGACCCGCTCGCCGTCGGGGCTGTACTGTCCGCCGAAGACGGGGCGAGCGTAGTGGGTGAGCTGTCGACTCTCACCGCTGTCGGGGTCGTGCTCGTGGAGGTTCATCTGCGCGCCGGCGTCGCTGCCGTACAGCAGGCGTCCGTCGGGCGCGACGTCGAAGAGGATACACTGGCTGTCGTTCTCGACGACCGGACGGACCGAGCCCTCGTCGACGTCGAACGCACAGATATCGTTCTGTTCGTCGCCGCCCTCGTCCCGGTGGAAGTAGACGGCGTCGCCCTCGGCGTCCCACTCGATGGGGTAGCGGGCGTCGCGCGGCACGTCCCCGTCGCTGACCTGGGTCAGGTCGCCCGTCTCGGAGTCGAGCAGACAGAGTTCGTTGCGCCCGCTCCCGTCGTAGTAACAGGCGATCCGCTCGCCCGCTGGGTCGAGTCGCGGGTGATAGACGCTTGGAAGGCTCGCGAGTTCTTCGAGCGGCAGGGATCCGGACATTGCCCGCTGTACTGCTCGCGCGGGCCACAAAATTATTGTGGTTTTCGATGGGACAGAATACGTTACGGTCGAAATATCGAATACCGAGGACTTCAAACTTTCGGCGACGGTGGGCATCGGCGGACAGTGGGGTGAGCAGGTGACCGGCGTCGTCGAGACTGGTATCCTTTTGCCCCCGCCAGTCGCAGTGGGGGTATGAGCAAACACGAGACCCAGCAGCGCATCGTCGACAGCGGCGTGACCGCGGTCCTGCGAGGGATCGACGAGGACGACATCGTTCCCGTCGCGGAGGCGATCCACGAAGGTGGCGTGACAGCGCTGGAAGTCACCGCGGACGGCAAACGTGCCAGCGAGAAGATCGCGGCCATCGACCGCGCGCTCGAGGACACGGACGCGATGGTCGGTGCGGGGACGGTGATGGACGCCGCGGCCGCGCGGAACGTCATCGAGGCCGGCGCCCAGTTCGTCCTCGCGCCCAATCTCAACGAGGACGTCATCGACGTCTGCAACCGCGCGGGTGTCGTCGCCGTCCCCGGCGTGATGACCCCGACAGAGGCCGACCAGGCCATGGCTGCCGGCGCGGACATGCTGAAGATGTTCCCCGCTTCGACCGTCGGCCCGGCTCACATCGGCGCGCTTCAGGGCCCGCTGGGTGACATCCCGATCATGCCCACTGGCGGTGTCGACACCGACAACGTCGCCGACTACTTCGACGCCGGCGCGGTGGCCGTCGGCGCCGGGTCGGCGCTGGTCGACTACGAGGCCATCGCCGACGAAGACTGGGACGGCGTCCGCGAGTCCGCCGCGGCGTTCGTCGAGGCTGTCGAGGACGCGCGTAACTGATTGGCGGTCCGTTCTTTCGCTGCCGGCTTCGCTCCCGGACTGCTCTCTCCCGTCACGGGCGGTGTGGTCTCGCTCGACTGTTCTTCGATATTGGACAAATTTATAACCAGTCGAGCGTGAACGACGGGGTACGATGCGGGGGACTCGCGCGCAACTCACCAGACGGGGGCTGGTGGTCGCGGTCGTGGTCGTACTGGTCGGCGGTGCAGTCTTCGGTGGCGCCGTCTTCGGGTTCGGGCTAGGTGGTTCGGGGGGTGGGCCGCCTGAGACGCCGACAGTCGATACTGAGTCAGTCGTCGGTTCGCCGACAGAGACTCTGACTGCGACAGGGACTGTCGTACCGACGCCGACACCGTCAGGGACGGCTACTGTCGTCCCAAGGCCGACGCCGACACCGACGGTGGTCGCCACTCGGTTCCCAGTTCCGTCTGAAACGGCTACACCGACGCCAGAGCCGACGTCGAAGAGCGATCTATATTCGGAGTTTCTCAACACGTTCTTGGGGGAGATGGCCCACGGATCAGACGTTCCGGTCCGAGCTAGAGGTGGAGCGATTGTCGACGGTGAATGGTGGATCATAGTGAATCTGACGGATCCGACGGTCAACGATAGCCGCCGAGTCGCGGAGCGTGGTGGGCTCGTCACGGGATACATTCGAGCGTATCAGTTCTATTATGAAGATGATATGGACGGAAAGTTGCCTACTGGGATGCGCGTTCTCGAAGTCAACAACACCAGCCAGGCACCGAAGACGTTCTTCGTGAGCAATATACTCGCCGAGCGTGTCAAGTCGGGCGATATTCGGGCTCCCGAACTCGTCGAGATGTATTACAGTACTCGCCGGAACCAGACGGATTCAGAGAAAGAACTCGTGATCGAAAAGGACAAACAGGGTAGTAATATCACGTATGGTCCGGATGGGAATGTCTCAAATACTGATAAGGAATGAAATATAGTCATTGTCTATCATCCATCAATACATCCGTCTCGGTATTCTTCTGGCACGTGCTGACACTCGTCCCTTCTACTTCCACCCATATGATCACTATTGCTTTCTTTTTCTCTATTGTCTCCAACTAACTTGCCCTGTTCACCTTCGCTCTCAACTTCCTGCCTCTTTTGAGATTCGAGCAGCCGAACCGTTTCGACGCCGAATTTCTCTTTGTATTCGGCACGGGTCATTCGGTACGACTTCCCCATCCCGCTTTTGGAGTTTTCCGCTTCGAGGGTTTTCCCGAACACCGTGACTTCGCCGTCGTTGTCGGCGTCGTGGATGATGATGTTCTCGGCATTCCCGTACATGAGCCGGTCGTTGTTGCAGTAGAAATCGTCGTCGCGGCCGTAGTCTGAACAGATACTCTCGATGTCGTCGTCATCGTTGCCCAGGTCACCGATGAAATTCGACGAATTGGACGAGTCACAGCCCCCCGTGTCCCACTCTTCCCGAGAGCGGTTCCACGTCGCCGCTGGACAGGGCTGGGTGGTCCGCCCGGAAGCGTTGGCTGTGACCTCGACGACCATAGTCGCCGTGTCAGTCCGCCCGAGTTCGCTGAGCACCTCCACGGAGAGTTCGTAGGTACCGGGCTCGAACGCGCGCTCTATTTCATCGGTCGCGCTCTCACCGCGAACGTCCTCGTCGGCGACCTCACTCCCATTGATCGCCCAGTCGATACGCATCAGCGGTTCTTCGCCCGCAGTGGCACTCGCGAGGAACGAGACGTTCGTTCCAGGGGTCACGCTCGTCGGCCCGGACAGTGTCACACTCGGACCTTCGACGTCGGACACCTCGACGTAGAGCGTGTCCGTACTCGTCGCACCGTCGTCGTCGGTGACAGTGACTGTCACCGCGTAGGTGCCGGCCATCCCGACCTGGAACTCGCTCTGGGCGCAGGTGTCACAGCGCGGACTCGTCGGTGTCCCGTCGGGTTGCTCGATCGACCACTCGTAGCTGGCGATACTGCCGTCCGGATCACGAGACCCGCTGGCATCGAGAAAGACTGTCGCGTTGATCGGGACCTCCTGGTCGAGGCCCGCGTCGGCCAGGGGCGCCTCGTTCTCGTCGTCGCCACTGTCGACGCTATCAGTACTCGCAGTCGCGACGGGAACGCCCCCGACGGCCCCCACGACAAGCACCGCTGCACACACCACCGCCCCCCAGCAGACCCTGTCTGTCATCCAGTTGTCGACACCTGCCGCCCCATTCCTCAAAAACCTTCGTAGTTCGAACTGCATTTCTGGCTAACAATACCTGGCCAGCCAGGGTGTCAGTCACTCTCCCGGGTGAGTGCGAGTCGCCAGACCGCTATCCAGTGTCTCTCTGGTGGTTCCGATCTGCCAACCCGAAGGCTGATGTGTAGCCCGATCCACCGAGAGAACGATGTTCGAGGGGGTCCTCGACGGGGCACGAGCGACCCGGGCGGCCGTGAACAATCGACTCCCGCCGGGGTTGCGGATCGGCGTCCTGACGCTGTACTGGTACTCGACGCGGACCAGCGAGCGACTGGACCGCCTCGCCGCCAGACCGGCCTGGCGTCGATGGACCGACTGCTCGGTCGCCGTGTTGCTGGCCGTCCAGGTCGCGGGACTGGCCGTCGTCGCACTCGCGGCGGTCCAGGCGCTCGGCCAGGACACCGCGACCGCGCTGAACGACCCCGCCAACACCGTCGCGATCCCGGGACTGAACGCGTTCATGCCGCTCGCGTCGGCGCCGTACGTCGTCGCCGCGTTGCTGGTCGCGACGGTCGTCCACGAGGGCGGCCACGCGGTGGCCTGTCGCGCCGCGAACGTGCCGATCCACGAGTGGGGCCTGGCACTGTTGTTGGGCGTCGTCCCGCTGGCTGGCTACGTCATGCCCGGCGAAGAACTCGATGCAGCGCCACTCCGCGCGCGACTGCGCGTCTACGCCATCGGCGTCTTCCACAACCTCCTCGTCGCGGTCGTCGCGTTCGGCGTCCTCCTCTCGCCGGTGACGGCCACGCCGCGGGCGGCCTTCGTCGAGTACTTCGGGTGGGCGGTGGTCGGCCAGGCCCCGCCGACCGCCGCGACCGTCGCCGAGCTCGGTGTGGTGACGAACCTCGCGTTCTGGCTGGCGCTGCTCAACGCGAACTTCGGCCTGCTGAACGCACTCCCGGTCTCGGTGCTCGACGGGGGGCGCGTGCTCTCGCTCGCGATCGAACGATTCAGTGACGTGACCGGCACGGACGTCTCCCCGCGGGCGCGGTGGGTGATCGTCCACGTCACGAGCGTGGCGGTCGTCGCCCTCGTCGCCGTCGCGCTGTTCGCACCGCTGTTGTGAGCAACTGTGGGCGGGAATTGACAGAGCCGACCCGAAACTGTCGAGTCAGTCGAGTCGAAAACTACACCAGGTGGCCAGGCGGAGCAAATACTGCCGCGTGGGACCCTCTGCGAGCGACTTTCAGAAAGTGTTGGTGGTCTTATATATCGGGCCGCCAGCGGCCGCCGATCTCGTCGCGCGGATAGTCCTGATACGTGCCACCGACGAACGTCGTGACACGGCCGTTTTCTTCACTCAGCGTGATTGCCAACAGGACGTTCTTGCGAAGCGTCGTCTCCAGCGCACTCATGTGCTTGGTTCCCATCCAGTCCGGGTAATCGATATCCGCAACAGACGGGATCTCTTCCTGGCTGGGGCTCCGAACCCGAACCATCTGCTCTTGCACTGTCCCGTCTCCAGTCACGATAATCGCTCCATCCCGGCTGAACGCGACGTCCCGAGCGACTCGCCTGAACGCCTCCGGTGAGTCGAAAACGGAGTTACAACGGTCAGTCGGCCACGTGTTCTCCCCCAGCGGGTCAGTGTATGCCTCGAAATCGGTTTCGGCGACGACCAGAAAGTAGAGACTCGGGCCACTCACGTACTGCTGGTCCCACTTGTCGAAGTCCAGACTCAGCGACTCGGCAACGTATCTGATCTGGTCCAGGAGATCCTGACTGGTCACGTACTTGTTCAGAACCTGGTCGAGTTCGTCCATCGGGGTCTGGCCGTAGTAGACGTTGGGAGTGGTTAAGTCCTCTTCCGACCGGGAACAAGTGTCCACACTGTCAACTACGCCCCACTCTCTTCGCTGTCGGACTCTGGAGGCGGAAGGGTACGTGGCGCCACTTCGTCTGGACGGGCCTGACTTCGGGGCCGGCTGACCGTGACCCAGGCGGGCGATTTCGATCCTGTGGACGCGAAATGCACCTCCAGGATACACCCTGGTCTGTTAACCGAACCAAAATTCCGATCGTGTGGAAGTTCTCTCGGGTTTTTATAATCGACTCTGTACATATCGGGGATATGAACTCCGACTATCAGCCCCTGTTGGGGATGGAATTGGACGAATACGAAATCGACGACGTGCTGGCAGAGGTAGGTGTCGGCGTCCTGTCGTCGAGCGCTGACGGTGTGCCCGACGGGGTGCTGCTGTCGTTCGGGTACGACGGCACCGACCGTCTGTACTTCGTATTTCTCGACGCGTCCACCGAACGCCGCAAGGAGACGTATGCAAAACAGCCGGAGGTAGCTTACTTCACCACGTTCGATATACACCCTGCTGGGTCGTGGCGGAGCGTGATCGTCACCGGGCCACTCGATCGGATCACTATCGACGACTGGGACGCTGCACGTGATGCGATGGCTGACAACGCCTATCGATCTAACCTCCTCGGTGAATACGAACTGCAGGAGAATCCAAACGTGTGGGAACTCGAGGTCCGGGAACGGTCGGGGCGTACAGTCGGTCAGCAGTGACTGCACGACTGTTCGCTGTCGAGACTGACTATCGACGGCGCTGGTGGACCAGTGATACGGTCAGTTGCCAGTACCGACCTCTGCCGGACCACCCGGCGAACTCCCAGTCAATCGGGACAACCGGCCGTATCAGGCCAGGAAGACGTGTCGCGGTCGGTCGGCGAGCACTTCGCGACCCCACTCGACGGTGTCACGGAAGTCCTCCGAGCGGAAGAACTGCATGGCGTCGTCACGGCTCTCCCAGCGACTGGCGATGAACATATCGTCGCTGTTCTCCCGGTTGATCAGGAGGGCCGTCTCGCGGTGGCCGTCCATCCCGTCGAGGATCCCGCCGACCTCGCCGAACGTCTCGACGAACTCCTCGCGGTAGTCGGGTTTGACCGTGTAGAACATGCCCATCGTACCGAAGCCTTCGCGGTCTTCGGGTCGACCGACCACGTCCGGCAGGCCGGTGAGATACTCCGAGGCGGTGTCGGCGGCGCTTTCGGTCTCCCAGAGAGTGACGACGGCAGTTACCGTCGCCAGGTCGTCGCCGTCGCCGTCGGCTCCGACCTGCACGCCCTCGTCGGTCTCGTAGACGGCGGTCTTGACGTGGGTGTCGTAGCGGTCGAAGTTTACCCGGAGTTCGTCGACGTTCTCGGCCAGTGTGGCGGGGTCGGCTGTCGAGTAGACGACGAGTGCGTAGACGTCTTCCCCGTGAGGTTTCCCGGCGTAGACTTCGTTGTTCGCGAGTTCCTCGCGGATCGCCGCTGTCTCGTCGTCGTCGGAATCCGCCGGCGCGCCGGCGCCCGCGTCCACCCCGACCTCGGACTCGTCGGCCGCGCCGTCCTCTCCGAGCGGACCGCCGACACACCGGGTCACCGCGTCGACGTCGGTGAGGAACCCGGCGGCGGTCGAGGCGGCGCGTTCGTTCGCCCAGACGCTGACGATGGCGGCCTGACCCTGGTCGGCCCGGACGCTCGTCAGGACGTGCGTATCGTAGTGGTCGAAGTTCTCACGCAGGCCCGACACCTCGTCGACCAGCGACTCGGCGTCGCCGTCGGCGTAACAGACCAGCCCGTAGTCGCCGTCGTCGTAGTCTCCGGGCAGCACGCCGAACGTCCCGAGATGTCGGTCGACGTCACCGACAGTCTCGATGGCGCCGTCACCCGGTGTCGGCGGTCTGCCGCCCGCATCCCCCGACTCGTCGCCGCCGTTCGCCGCCGCTGTGGGCTCGCTGTCGGTGCCCTCGCCCTCACTGGTTTCGGCGCCGTCCGTCTCGGTCGGCTGGTGGGAGCCGCTGGATTCGTCGACGGCTGTGGCCTCGGCCGTCTCACCGGTCGGGACGGGCTCGCCAGTGAGGTAGGCGTCGAGGTCGGCCGGCGGGAAACGGCGGCCGAGATAGAACGGGCCGAACTCGGCGAACTTCGAGGAGGAGGGATCGAAGCGCATCTCGTAGAGGAGGTCCTTGACGTCGGTGACGTCGTCGGCCCAGAGCGTGACGCCCCACTCCCAGTCGTCCATGCCCACCGACCCGGTGATCATCTGCTGGACTTTCCCCGCGTAGTCCCGGCCGATGTCGCCGTGGCTGTCCATGTGTTCGGCCCGCTCCTCGAAGGGCAGGTCGTACCAGTTCTGGTCCGGGTCCCGCCGTTTGGACATCGGGTAAAAGGAGACGTGTTCGTGGTCGGGGATCTCCGGGTAGAGTCGTGAACGGATGTACTGTGCGAGTCCGGAGTCGTCGTCGACCTCGCCGTCGAGATACTCACGGGCGCGCTCGGAGTAGCCCGACGCTTCCGTCACCGAGACGTACGAACTGGTCTGTTCGGTAAAGCGGGCGAGTTCGGTCCCCTCGAACCGGCGTTCGAGGTGTTCGACGTCGGCGTGAGTGGGCCGAAGGTGGAGGATCATGAGGTCGGCCTTGTGTCCAGTGACCGCGAACAGTGCCGAATCGCCGGCCTCGGCGTCCTCGACGTGGGCGGCCGACTGGAGCAGGGCCGTCGCTTCCTCGATAGCCTGGCGACGCACCCGCTCGGGGGCGTCGCGCCAGGCGGCCCAGTCGATCGTGCGTAAATCGTGCAGTGCGTACCAGCCCTCCGCCGTCTGGGGCGGCTCGCGTCTTACCATACCGGTCGTTCGCTCCCGCCGCTAAGGAAACTTGCTTTTCGCCGCCGTCGTAGTGCCGGCTGGGACCGGCGTCCTTCGCCCGCTATCTGACTGCCGGCCACGGGGACCGTATTTACAGTAGCCGGAACAGATATCGCGCACAAATATAACGGTCGATCACCCTAGATTGATGCTTACGGATACCCATGTAAGTGGTGGGTGTGGGAAAATGAACGAAGATAGACACAAAATAGATGTGGAAACCATCTCACGGGACGGAGTAATCGTCGATCGTGAACTCGTCGACGAGGATGACGGGATCGCAGGAACTCTCGAGATCGAATCACGGCGAGAGGAGCCGGTACTTGTCCACGTCGTCGAAGACCTGCCGAGTACGCTCACAGTGGACGACGCTGTCTTCGAACGCGGGTTGGAACCCGACATCGGCGACATTTCCTCAGAGCATGTCTCTGTCAGGCACAACGTGACCGGTGAATCAGCCCGGATCCGCTACGGAGTCGTCACCACGGAATCACTCGCCGAACACGAGTGGACGTCCCCGATCATCGAGAGCGTGAGCGAAACAGAACTCACTCGCTCGACCAGTCTCGACCCGCCGGCCGGGGCGCCGAGGACGGTACCGGACCCGCTGGGTGGGGGATCCGACGAAACACGTACCAGTGATAGTCCAGAAACCGCCCACAGCAGTTCCGCGGGTGGCGAGGGTCGCGACGAGGATAATCCGGGTCGTTCCACGGCCGAGCACGCCGGGGAGACCGACGAAACGACAGTGGACGGCGCGGGCGACACCCCCGACGACGCCTCGTGGAGCGACGCGAAGCGTCGGGCGGCGCAAGCCGAGGTTCCGCGGAGTCTCCAGGTCCGGATCGACCATCTGGGGGCTCGGGTCCAGGAGTTTTCGGCGTACGCGTCGTCGCTCGAAGCGCTTATCGACGAACGCGGGACAGCGAGCGAGATCGTCGAAGGGCTGGAGAGCGACCTGGAGCGCCTCGGTGGACGACTGGACCGACTCCAGGTCGACGTCGAGTCGCTTCGAGTCACCCACGACGAGGACGTCGACGGCCTCAGTGCTAGCGTCGACCGTATCGGCAGCGCAGTCGACGGCGTCGAGGCCGAAATCGACGCTCTCCAGGCGAAGATCGAAGAACGCGAATCCGAGGTCGGCGACCTCCGTAACGAGGTCGATTCGCATCGGGAGCGTTTCGACGACCACGCCTCAGTCCTCGACGAACACGGGGAGAGACTCGACGAGCACGACTCCGCTCTCGACGAGGTCGAGGGAGCGGTCGATAGCGTCGAGAGCAACCTGCAGACACTCGAAGACCGCGTCGACGGGTTCGAGGACGACCTGGAACAGTTCGGTGAGACACTGGATACGATAGAAACCGAACTCGCCAGCGTCCCAGAAGACGTCCGGCAGATCTCCGAAGAACTGGAAGCGATCCGGGAAGAGATGGAACGGTTCCGTTCGTTTCGCAAGTCACTGGCCGAGATATCGAACGTGGACGAGTAGCCGATCCGGTATCGACCGCAGTCCGACCGCTGTACTACACCTGGTCCTCGAGCGAGACAGCTATCGGCTCGTCGACCGCGAGCCAGGCGTCGTCACGCGAGATGTCTGCCACAACGAGATGGGGCTGGCCGTCGATCTCGTCGACAGCTGCGACAGTCTCGCCACTCGATGCCGACCGGCCGTCGTTCGACTCCATGCCGACTCTCATGTTCGTTTGTTCGTCAAATATGCACATGAATGTTTCGGAATACTCCTGGAATAAGTCCCAATGTCCAGTATCGATCCAAAATTCCGTACGAATTGGTGGAGGAAAGTCGGTATAGTCGCGCGATCCGTCAGAATTCACATTCGACGGTGAGTGGTCGGTGTGGGGTCAGTGAGTGTGAACCCGGTTGTTCGTGCTGTCCGCGGTGAACAGACAATACATTGATGCGCTTCGAGACTTATCGATATGTTACGGGTGAGGGAAATGTCAGACGAAATATACCACGAAGACACCAAGACTGTTTCGAGGGATGGGGTAACGGTCGAGCGGGAACTGGTGTGCAAGGATGCGGGTATCCAGGGGTCGTTCGAGATCGACTCCCGGCGGGATGGTTCGGTCGAGGTCCAGATCGTCGACGAACTCCCGAAGTACTTCCCGATAGACGACGTCGCGTTCAGACCCGGTGAAACCCCAGAGCGCGGAGCTATTTCGGAGGAACAGGTATCGGTCACCCAGCGGGTGGCAGGCAAGACGGTCCGGATCGAGTACGGGATCGTCCCGTCGGAACCCGTCGCCGAGATCAGGTGGAGCGCGCCGACGATCCAGCGTGTCGAGTCGGTCGCCCCGTCCGAGGCGGAGGGTCCACAGGCCGTGGGCGCGGGCGGGTCGGTCGGACCGGTGTCGTCTCTCCGTGGACTGTTCGGCGAAGACGCCGACCCGACAGCGCGAGCGGGCGACGGTGATGCCGGCGAGGAGACGGAATCCACCGGAGACCACGCTACCGGGTCGGCCCTCGAACCCGGGCGGGGTGACCGCGAGTTACAGGCCGACGGCCACGGTACCGACGGTTCGACTTCGGCGGAGCCTGCCGACGAAGACCCGCCAGCCCCGGAGGTTTCGTCTCCGGACGGCGACGGAGCGCCGGCGGGGACGGACGGTCAGATTGCCGACGCCGACGGAGCGCCGGCGGGGACGGACGGTCAGATTGCCGACGCCGACGGAGCGCCGGCGGGGATGGTGGAATCCGCCGACGTCGCCAGGAGCTTCGAGGTACGACTCGACCGACTCACGGCACGCGTCGAGAAGTTCGGTGCGTACGCGGCGGCGCTCGAACCGCTCATCGACGAACGCGGGACCGGGTCCGAAGTCATCGGGGGGATCGAGAACGACCTCGAGGACCTCGACCAGCGACTGGACGCGGTGCGGTCGGACATAGCGTCTGTTCGCGACGACCGTGCGGAGGCGCTCGCGGACGTCCACGAGAGTATCGACCGCATCGACGCGGCACTCGACGGGGTCGAAGCCGAGGTCGGAACGCTCGAAGCGGCCGTCGACGGCCTCGAAGGCGGCCTCGACGAGGCCGAGCAGGGTCTCGACGTTCTCGAAGACCGCGTCGACGAGCACGAAGGGACCATCGAAGACGTCGAAACCGGTCTGAGTGATGTTGCAAGTGACGTCGACGACGTGGAACGTAACCTGGCGGAAGTGGAAAGCGACGTCGACGAGGTCGAACGTGACGTCGAGGACGTTCAGAGTGATGTCGATGGAGTTCAGAGTGACGTTGCGGCGGTCGAGAGTGACGTCGAAGACGTTCAGCGTGACGTCGAGGCGGTCGAAGACGACGTCACAGCGGTACAGGGTGACGTTACCGACGTGGAAAACGACGTCGAGACTGTTCAGAGCGACGTCGAGACGGTCGAACGCGAGGTGACCGCCGTCGAGACCGAGGTCGGGACCGTCCAGGAAGGCGTCGAGATGGTCCACGAGGACGTCGAGGGTGTCGAGAGCGACCTCCGAGCGCTCGAAGACCGGGTCGACGGCTTCGAGAGCGAACTCGGGAGCCTCCGGGAGAGCGTTGCGGGCATCGAGGACGAACTCTCGGCGGTGTCCGAAACCGCACAGTCGGTGTCCGCGGAACTGGAGGGGATCCACGACGAAGTCGAGAGGCTCCACGAGTTCAGGCGGTCACTGGCCCAGATATCCGACGTCGACGGCTAAACGGGAGCAGGTGGGATACGGTGTTTTCGTGTCAGAACAGCCCAGATCGACTCCCAATAGCGGGTCGACGAATCAGAACAACTGGGGTGCAAACACCATGAGGACGAGCGCGAAGAGCATGACGACGCTGACCGAGGCGGTCACCATGGAGGTGAGCCGGCGGCCGTTGTCGGCGGGCAGGCGGGAGACGAACGACTCGGTGCTGGCCCGGAGGATGTGCCCGCCGTCGAGGGGGAACATCGGGACGCAGTTGAACAGTCCGAGGTTCAGGTTGATCCAGGCCGTCCAGAACAGCAGGTTCGCGAGCAAGAAGACACCGCCGCCGAGCGGAGCGAGCGGCCCGTTGACGACGTAGAAGTTCGTCACAGGGTCGATGAAGCCGGCGAAGTTGTACGCCTCGCCGGGAGCGATAGCGCTGAAAAACGGCATCAGGAGGACGACGAACGCGCTCCGGAGGAACTCTCCCGAGAAGAGTCCACCCAGCGGGCCACTCGACCCGCCGAGCGAGTCGAGGAACCCGGTCGCGGGGTAGACGCCGATTCCGACGTCGAGGACGGTGATCCCGCTGTAGCCCGGCCGCGTCTGCAGGCCGAGCGACGGGCCGCTGTCGACGGTCACCTCGTAGGTCTCTCTGGTTCCGTCCGCGTAGGCGACGACCGTGACGGTGTCACCGGATTCGAGGGCCCCGACGACCCGCTGGTAGGCCGCCTCGTCGGGCGTTCGCTCCCCGTCGACCGACATGACGACGAGCCCCGTCCCGGTCGAGAGGCTCCGGTCGGCCAGCGAGCCGTTCGGTTCGACGTTGCCGTATGCGCCGACCGGGAGCGTCGCGTTCCCGCGGTTTGTCTCGATCGCGGCGGTTCGGCGGTCGCTCATCGCCTCGGCGAACGCCTGTTCGGTGTGGACGCTCGTGCCGTTGACGCGCTGGACGACCGTCGACTGGTCGCGGCTCAATTCCACGTCCGGCATGAGTTCTGGCACCGCACGCGTGAGTAGTACCGACCGATTGAGCGTCGTCGTATTGCCGTTCTTGAGCCGGAGTTCGACGGACCGTTCCTCGGTTCCAGCGAGTCGGTCGTCGAACTCGGAGAAGTTGGCGACGGGTTCGCCCTCGACGTGAGTGACGAGGTCGCCTTCGCCCAGGCCGGCCTGGTCGGCGGGCCCACCGTCGATGGCGTTGCCGATCGGGACGCCCGCGGCGACCGAGATCGACCCCGCGACCGGGCCGAACAGGAGCAGGAAAGCGAGGAACGTGATGAAGAAGTTGTTTGTGACACCAGCGGCGAACATGCGGGTCTGGCTCCCGCGCGAGGCCCTGTTCCGACTGGCCTCGTCGGGTTCGACGAACGCGCCGATAGGCAGGAACGAGAAGAAGGCCAGCCCCATGGAGTCGATGTCGATGTCCTCGACGCGACAGAGCAGTCCGTGGCCCCCTTCGTGGACGACGAGGCCGACGAGGAGGCCGAAGACGATCTCGGGTGCGGCCGCGAGGGGGAGGAAGTCGTTGACGCCGGGGATCACGAGGACGTTCTGTGGGTTCTGGATCGTGGTGCGCTCTGGCTGCTGGACGGCGGCGACTGCGGAGGCGAACACCGCGGCGGCAGCCCCGACCATCACGACGATGGCGCTGCCGACGCCGAAGTTCCCCCAGGCCCGCCAGAACCGGCGGGGTGTGGCGAGCCAGTCGAGGAACGCGCGCCCGCGCCCGGTCCGGAGCGTGACTATGGGACCGGAGACCCGGACGGATTCCGGGAGCATCCCTCGCGCCCGGAGTGCCATCATGCCCACCGTGTAGAGGGCGATGCCGGCGAGCACCCACGTGAGCGTGTCGACCATCTACCAGAACGCAGGGCCGTAGCCGCAAAGAGGGTTTGGTTCGGCGGTTCCGGTCAGTCCCGCCACGCCGGCGGGGTGGCGTCGCCGTGGGCGGGGACGACGTCGGTCCCGTCGTGTTCGCCGGTCCGGATCGCCCGACCCACTGCCTCGGGGTCGGTCCCGTCGAGGACGACCGCGGGGATGCCCGAGCGCTGGAGGATCTTCGCCGCCAGCAGGTCGACCGGGACGTTGCTCCCGGCGTTCATGTCCGATTGGGCGATCAGCGCGACGAGTTCGTCGGCGGTCATCCGCTCGAACTTCGTCGCGTCGGGGTCCTCCCCGGGGTCGGCGTCGAACACGCCGGCGACGCTCGTCGCGAACACCAGCAGATCCGCGTCGACGTGTTCGGCCAGGGCCGTGGCGACCGCGTCGGTCGTCTGTCCGGCGACGACCCCGCCCATGACCGGGATGTCCCCTCGCCGGAGCGCTTCGCGCCCGGTATCGTAGTCCTCGGGCGGCGTCGGCGCCGCCCGGTCGTCGAGGGCGGCGACGAGCAGGCGGGCGTTGAGTCTGGTCACTTCGATCCCGAGCTGGTCGAGTTCGATCTCGTTGGCGCCCAGTTCGCGGGCGGTCGTGATGTAGTCCCGCGCGGTCTGGCCGCCCCCGACGACCGTCCCGAGCGTGTGTCCCCCGGAGTCCAGCGATTCCACGACGTCGGCGTACGCACCGACCCGCTCCGGGGACAGCCCCGGCACGAGGACGCTCCCGCCGATGGAGATGACTGCTCTCATTGCCACGGCGTACCCGCGAGGCAGTCTTAAGGGTTGTCAAGGGCGACGATGCGCCCGAGCGGACGGGCGGCCCGACCGCTCCGACGCGACGCACGCTCCGATGCGACGCACGCTCCGACAACCGTCCCACGGTGGGCCGTTCCCCTCCACACAGTGGCGCGCGATACCCCAACTCCGGCTCCGATCCGGTCGAGCGCAGTACCGCGAGCAAGCGGGCGCCGCGGACAGTGGCGGCAATAGATGCCGGTAAATCACGAGAGAAGCGCCCGGACGGACCGCCGAAACCGGCGCCAGACCACGCTCTTCAGATAATCCTGAAAACAGACCAGAAGCGGTTTTAAAACGTCTAAAGCGCAGTTGAACAGTTTCGAAAGGTACGGAACGAGTGATTTTAGGGGAGATCGGCGTGAAACGACACGAAGCTAGCCGAAGGTTCCTTCCTTTATATGGGGGTATCGGCCACAGACGGAAGTGAGGTGTCACACATGAGTTCGATGCTCCAGTCCTCCACCGACGAGGCGACGAAAGAAGAGCGCCTGAAAGCGTACCTGAAGCAGAAAGCCTCGGACGGCGAGATGTACTTCAAGAGCAAGTTCATCGCCGACGAGGTTGGCCTCTCGCCCAAGGAAATCGGCGCACTGATGGTGCAGATCCGCGACTCCGCCGCCGACCTGGAGGTTGAGAAGTGGTCGTACACGAGTGCGACCACGTGGCGCGTCGAACCCGCCTGACGCCCGGCTCCGACAGACACCGACGCCCGGTTCCGGCACACACCACCACCCGCCGCGCGGACGCCCCGGTCGCGGTACTCACCCACCACCCACCACCAACCACTCACCACGCGTGACCGGGGGCCCGCGCCATCCCGCTCACCACGCGTGACCGGGGGCCCGCGCCATCCCGCCACTCACGTTGCGCACGGACGGTTCGCGCGCCACTTCGCCGCCCGGTTCCCAGGCACCTCCCGTCTCCGGGGATTTATACCGGGGAACGCCATACACCACTCCGATGGACGGCAGTCACGCGCCGGCGGACGGGCCGCCGGTCGAGGACGTCGGGGCGGTCTTCGACGTCGCCGACGTCCGCAGCGACGGCGAGACTCTCTACTACCTGGGGACGCCGCTGACCTCCTCTGACGAACTTGAGCGTCAGCTCTGGCCGCTGTTTCACGAGGCCGGCTACGAGGTGTCACTGACCACTCGAGCGCAGGCCGACGGCCCGTTCGAGCGGGGCGTCGACGGGCAACAGCACGGCGACATGGACGACGGCGACGAGCGCGGCGAGTCGACGACGGTCGAGCAGTCGCTCGCCACCAGCCCGTTCGGCCCGCCACGCCCGCAGTACGTCCTCGTCGCCGAACCGCGCTCGCCGCACGTCGACGGGATCCCGTGGACGAACGTCGTTTTCTTCCTGACGACCGTGTTCACGACGCTGTTCGTCGGCGCGCAGTGGTACTACATCCCCATCACGGGGATCGAGGAAATCCCGCGGATCCTCGAAGCCTGGCCCTTCACCGTCGCCATCCTCGGCGTCCTCGCGGTCCACGAGTTCGGCCACTACGTCATGATCCGGTATCACGACGTCGACGCGAGTCTCCCGTACTTCATCCCGTTCCCGTCGCTCATCGGGACGATGGGCGCGGTCATCCGGATGCGCGGGCGGATCCCGAACAGGAAGGCGCTGTTCGACATCGGCGTCGCCGGTCCGCTGGCGGGACTGGTCGCGACGACTGTCGTCACGGTGGTCGGCCTCCACCTCGACCCGATCACCGTGCCCCAGTGGGCCGCGGACAGCAGCGGCGGGTACATCCGGTTCAACGACCCGCTCCTGCTGGGGATCCTCGGCGAACTCACTGGGCAGCCGACGTCGTACGAGGACCCGCGACTGGCCGCCAATCCGGTGATATTCGGCGGCTGGGTCGGCATGTTCGTCACCTTCCTCAACCTCCTGCCGGTCGGGCAGTTCGACGGCGGCCACATCGTCCGCGCGATGGTCGGCCCCCGCCAGGAGAGCGTCGCCGCCGCGGTCCCGGCCGCCCTGTTCGGCCTCGCCGGCTACCTCTATTTCGTCCACGAGTCGACCAACGCGGTCGTCCTCTGGGTCGTCTGGGGCGTCATCGGTCTCGCGCTCGCCTACGCCGGCCCCGCGGCCCCCATCCGCGACGAACCGATCGACCGGGGCCGCGCGGCGCTGGGCGTGCTCACCTTCGCGCTCGGCGTCCTCTGTTTCACCCCCGTCCCCTTCGAAATCGTCGCGGCGCCGTAGCGTCGCTCCGTTCTCGGAAAGATCGTCTTCAGTGCGTGTAGCCCCGATCGGGCATGGGCTCGCCGTCGAGCGTGATCCCCTGTTCGGCCTTGACGACGGTCCCGACCCGCGTCAGGTCCACGCCGAGGGCCTCGCGTGCCGCCTCGAGCGCGTCCTCGGGGAGCGTGCAGACGAGTTCGAAGTCCTCGCCGAAGAAGGCGCCGAGTTCGAGGCGCTCGCTCGCGCCGTCGGCCACGTCGTCGACGGCGGGGTCGATCGGGAGGGGGGATTCGACGGCCACGCCGCAGTCGCTGGCCTCGGCGATCTGGTGGATAGAGCGCGCGAGCCCGTCGCTGGAGTCCATCATCGCCGTGGCGTGGACGGCGAGGGCGCGGCCGGCGGCGACGCGGGGTTCGAAGCGGAAGAGGTCGTTCGCGCGGTCGCGGTCGCCGCGGTCGAACAGGCGAAGCGCGGCGCCGCTGCGGCCGAGGGACCCCGTCACGCAGACGGCGTCGCCGACTCGCGCGCCCGACCGGAGCACGGGGTCGTCGGTGCCCCCGAGCGCGGTGGTCGCGACGGTGAACTCGTCGTGGTGGTCGAGGTCGCCGCCGACGTACTCGGCACCGACGGCCTCGCAGACCTCACTCGCGCCGTCGACGAACGCGAGCAGTTCGCTCTCGTCGAAGGTGGGGGCGGCGTAGACGGCGACGGCTGCCGTCGCTGCGGCGCCCATCGCGGCGACGTCCGACAGCGAGGCACCGACGGCCCGCCAGCCCGCGGTGTAGCGGGTCGTCCCCTCCGGGAAGTCCGTCCGGTCGTGGAGCATGTCGGTGGTGACCACCTGCCCGTCGACCACGGCGGCGTCGTCGCCGACCGGGTCGAGCCGGTCGGCCAGCAGTCCCAGCGCGGTCCGTTCGTCCATACGCCGCGTTCGCGGCCGTGCGGTAAACAGTCGGTGGTCCGGAGCGGACGGTGGCCCGGACCGGGCGGAGGCCGGGGCAAGCGGTGGTCCGGGGCGAGCGAACACGGGCGAGCGGTCCGGTGGGTTGAAGCCGCGGACGGCCGACCCTCCTGACATGAACGCCGACAGGCTGGCCACGGCCGCGGGCTTCGCGGGAGCGCTGGTCGTCCTCGCGGCGCTGGTCTGGCTGGTCGGCATCGACGAGGTGCTCTCGGCACTGGAGTCGGTCCAGCCCGCGTACCTCGGCGTCCTGCTCGCCGTCGCGGTCGCGTGGCTGTTCGCCTGGGGCCTGGCCCTCCGGACGGTCCTGGGTGCGCTCGGGGCGCCTATCTCGGCGTGGACGAGCGCGCTCGTCTTCGCCGCTGCCGTCTTCTCGAACAACGTCACCCCCTTCGGCCAGGCCGGCGGCGAGCCTGTCAGCGCCTACCTCATCGCGCGGGCGACCGACCGCGAGTACGAGACCGGGCTCGCGGCTATCGCCTCCGTGGACACGCTGCATTTCGTCCCCTCGCTGGCATTCGCCGCCGGGGGGCTGACGTTCGTCCTCGCGGGCGCGGCCCAGCTCGGTCGGAACCTCGCGTTCGCCGCGACGGCGATTATCGTCCTCGTCGTCGGGCTCCCGGCGGCGGCCTACTTCGGCTGGCGCTACCGCTACGAGCTCGAAGCGGCCGTCGTCCGCGTCCTGACGCCGCCGATCCGCGCGTTCGGTCGGATCGTCCCCGGTCGGAAGGCCCCGCGCGAACACATCATCGAGGACCGCATCGAGGGCTTTTTCACCGCGATCGACCGCGTGGCCGGCAGTAGGACGACGCTGCTGGAGGCGATCGGCTTCTCGGCGGCTGGGTGGCTCGCGCTGTGTTGCTCGCTGTGGATCTCACTGTACGCGCTGGGGGTCACGGTCCCGTTCTCGGTCGTCATGCTCGTCGTTCCGATGGGCGCTATCGCCGGTGTGACGCCGCTACCGGGCGGACTGGGTGGTATCGAGGCTGTCCAGGTTGCGCTGCTCGTTTCGACGTCGGGCGTCTCCGCGGGAGTGGCGAGCGCGGCCGTACTCATCCACCGCGGGGCGACCTACTGGTTCCCGACGGTACTGGGCGGCGGTGTCGCGTTCGCGCTCGGCGCCGGCGACCGTGACTGAGCGACCGACGCGAGCGCGTGACGTCGATGCGAGCGCGACGGCCGCCGGCCTGTGTCGTGCGAGCGCGACGGTCTGTGTCGCTGTCCCGCACCCGAGCGCGAACGATGCCCTTAAATGACGCGCTCGGGAACACAGACCCAATGACGACACTCTACGACGTGCCCGCGGACGCCCTCATCGAGGCGGTCGCCGAGCGTCTCGACGAGGACGGCGCGGTCGAAGAGCCCGACTGGTTCAAATTCGCCAAGACGGGCGTCGGTCGAGAGCTACCGCCCGAGCAAGAGGACTTCTGGCAGGTTCGCGCCGCCAGCCTCCTCCGGAAAGTCGCCGTCGACGGCCCCGTCGGCGTCGGCGCCCTGCGCACCGCCTACGGCGACTCCAAGCAGGGGTCGAACCGCTACCGCGTCCGCCCCGAGGGCAAGACCGATTCCAGCGGCAAGATCATCCGCGTCGCGCTCCAGCAACTCGAAGACGCGGGTTACGTCATGACCGCCGAGGGCGAGGGCCGCCGCATCACGCCCGAGGGTCAGAGCCTCCTCGACGACGTGGCTGGCGAGGTCCTCGAAGGCCTCGACCGCCCGGACCTCGAGCGCTACGCGTAACGCCCGACAGCGGTCCGTTCGCGTTCTCCCGCGTTCGATCCGCGAGTCGTGACTCTAGGCCGCGAGTCGCCGCTCCGAAATCGTTTTCCCCGCGACTCGACAAGGGACGCCTATGAGTGGTGAGCCAACCGACGAGGAGCTCGAGAAGCTCCGCGAGGAGAAAATGGAGCAGCTACAGAACGAGCGCGGTGGCCAGGGTCAGGGCCCCGACGAGGAGGCCATGGAGGCCCAGCGCGAGCAAATGGAGGCCCAGAAGAAGGCCATGCTCCGCAAGCACCTCACCGACGGCGCGCGCAAGCGCCTCAACACCGTCCAGATGTCCAAACCCGAGTTCGGCGACCAGGTCGAACAGCAGGTGCTCGCGCTGGCCAAGAGCGGCCGCATCCAGGGGAAAATCGACGAGGAGAAGATGAAACAGCTCCTCAAGGAGCTCCAGCCCGACCAGCAGAGCTTCGACATCCAGCGCCGGTAGATGCCGACCGCCGCGACGCTGTTTTCGGCGGGCAAGGACTCGACGCTCGCCGCACTCCTCCTCGACCCGTTCTACGACGTCGTCGCCTGTCACTGCACGTTCGGTCTCTCGATAGAGTCGTCGATGGGCCCCTCGGGAGGTCCGTCGGTGGTCGAGACCGCACGGGAGGCGGGCGAGCGCGTCGGATTTCCGGTCGCGACGGTCGAACTCGACGAGCGAGTAGCCCGCGAGGCCGTCGAGCGGATGGTCGCCGACGGCTACCCGCGCGAGGGGATCCAGCTGGTCCACGAGCACGCGCTGGAAACCGTCGCCGGACTGGAGCGCGTCGGCGGAAAGTCGTTCGCAGTCGTCGCGGACGGGACGCGCCGGGACGACCGCGCGCCCGTCATCGACCGCCCGTTCGCCCAGAGCCTGGAGGACCGCCACGGCGTCGACTACGTCCGGCCGCTCGCGGGCTACGGGCGGGGCGCCATCGACGACCTGGCCGCGCGCTCGCTCGACGTGGAACGGGGGCCGAGCGAGGAACTGGCGACCGGCGACTACGAGACCGAACTGCGGGCGCTCATGGCCGACGAGTACGGATCGGGCGTCGTCGACGAGGTGTTCCCCGAACACACGCAGTCGCGGGTCGTCGGGCGGGGGGAGTGACGCGGCGGTCGGTTCGCGTCCTATTCGGTCAGTCAAGTCGATCCAGGTCACCGCGGCGTTCGCGTTGCATGATCCGTCCTGCGAACCGGCGGAGTTTCGCGACGAGTTCCGTTTCTGAATCGTAGGTTTCGACCCGCAGATCCCACCGGACGGAGGCCGACCGAATCATGGCGCTTGTCACGTCGTCCTCGTGGACGAAGATCAACCGGTCACCGTGTGACTCGGACAGGCGTTCGAGGACGCTCCCTGCCTCTTCCCCGACACCGAAGTTGCGGCCGAGAAAGGGGAGGACGAACGCTGTTGCGTTGCTACAGCGTGTAAACGCGATACTCTGTGTCGCTGCGTCGACATCGTCGGTGTCGACGTCGGCATCGATCGCCAGAAACGCGTTTACGCCGGGATCCGTCCGGAGCGCGCCCTGTATCCGGCGCAACAGCGCCTGGGCTGCAGCGATATCGTTCTTGTTCTGGAAGAGGCGCCGTATCGGACCGGGCAGGTCTTCGACGTCTACCTTCTCTCGTTCCTCTTCACTGAGGACGTAGTTGAGATTGAACGACTTGTACGGCCCCATCAGATAGAAGAGAAACCGGTCGTATTTGACGGTCCCGAGGCCGTCGACTATCGATTCACGGGTTATTCTCTCCGCCACGACGCTGCGTTCTTCGGCATACTATATAAAAAATCGTGTTTTCAGCAAGATTCGGCTTGAGAAGTACTAAGCACGTTCGGACAGTAGTTCGAGACGAGATGGCCATCGACCAGTCCCGAGGATTCGGCGGGGAGTTGCCGGAGGACCCGGAAGACCTGTTACCACCGGATAGCGTCCTCACGCTCGAGGAGTACCTCGCGATGCACGCGGCCGTCGGGCACCGGACGCGGTACGAGATTCTGTATCGACTCGTTCACGGTGGCGACAAGAGTCCCACAGAACTCGAAGCCGAGATGAACGTCGACGACAGCACGCTTCACTATCATCTCAACGAACTCGTCGACGTCGGCCTCGTCGAGAAGCGCCAGCGGACCGAACGAGACCAGAACGGGCTGTACACGTACTATCGGGCGACTGTGTTCGGCGAGGTTACGCTCACCGAGGGCGTCGACGAGCTGATCCGCGGGGAACAGGAGTTCGAAGCCATGTACGATAGATCGGCCGAATCCATGGACGACGAGTGACAGTCACCGACAGGGACTGTCCTCGCGCAAGCGCTCGCCGCGGACGGACAGGTTCAAGCGACCCCTCACCGAACGACGGGGTATGTACGAGGGACTGAAGGGGTTCACCGACTTCTACCCCGCGGAGATGGCCCCCCGTCGGCAGGTCATCGACACGATCGAGGAGACGGCCCGGCAGTACGGCTTCCGCGAGACGGCCACGCCGGCGCTCGAACCCGCCGAGATGTGGACCGACAAGAGCGGCGAGGACATCGTCGACGAACTCTACGACTTCGAGGACAAGGGCGGCCGCCACGTCACGCTCACGCCCGAGCTCACCCCGACGGTCGCGCGGATGGTCGTCGCCAAGCAGCAGGCCCTCTCGAAGCCCATCAAGTGGTTCTCGACGCGGCCGTTCTGGCGCTACGAGCAGGTCCAGCAGGGTCGCTTTCGCGAACTCTACCAGACCAACGCCGACATCTTCGGCTCCAGCGAGCCCGCGGCCGACGCCGAGATCCTCGCCTTCGCCGCCGACTCCCTGACGAATCTCGGCCTCGACGGCTCCGAGTTCGAATTTCGGGTGTCCCACCGCGACATCCTGGGTGAACTCCTGCGCTCGTTCGACGCCGACGTGGACGTCCCCGCCGCCATTCGCGCCGTCGACAAGAGCGCGAAGGTCGACGAGGCCGAGTACCACGGTCTGCTCGCCGACGCCGGTCTCTCCTACAACCAGGCCCGCGAGTTCGACGACCTGCTCGCCGCCGGCGACGACGACCTCTCCGCCCTCACCGACTTCGCCGACAGCGACGACCTCGCTGCTGCCGTCGACAACCTCGAAGCCGTCCTCGACGCAGCCGACGACTTCGGCGTCCGGGAGTACTGCGACGTGAGCCTGACGACGGCGCGGGGGCTGGACTACTACACCGGCATCGTCTTCGAGTGTTTCGACGCCTCGGGCGAGGTGTCCCGCTCTATCTTCGGCGGCGGTCGCTACGACCACCTCATCGAGGAGTTCGGCGGCCAGTCCACGCCCGCCGTCGGCGTCGGCATCGGCGTCATGAACTCGACGCTGCCGCTCCTCCTGCAGGTCCACGACGCCTGGCCCGGCGAGGGCATCGCGACCGACTACTACGTTCTGCAGGTCGGCGACGTGCGCCCCGTCGCCGCCCGCATCGCCCGCGACCTCAGAGCGCGCGGGCACGTCGTCGAGACGGACGTCGCCGGCCGGTCGTTCGGCGCGCAGATGAACTACGCCGACGGCATCGACGCCGAAACCGTCGTCATCGTCGGCGAGCGCGACCTCGAAGACGACGAAGTCACCGTCAAGGACATGGAGTCTGGCGACCAGACGAACGTCCCCGTCGACGAGTTCCCCGGTGACCACGAGCGGCCGACCTACGACGAGTTCGCGTAGCGAGTCGCGGTGTCCTCGGACCGTGTCGATCTCCCGTCTGTCGTTCCGGTGCGCTCGCTGTGACCGCGACTGCGGACCACACTGCACTCGCAGTCGCTCTTGAGAGCCGAAAGCCCTCGGCCCGTTCGCGCTCGCGTGGTTGCCCGAGCGTGACTCTATTTTCGCGGTGCGAGGCGCGTGTGCCTCGAGGCGGACAGCTCTGCGGTGAGCGAGCGCCTCGAGGAGTTCCATCGCGCTACGCAGAGTGCGGGAGCGACGTAGATCGACTGTGGTCGCAAAACGGGTCGCGAAGCGTCAGTCAGCGGGCGGTCGGGCTGTCGTGTTCGGCCAGCGCCTGCTTGACCTGGAGGGCGGCGCTGGCGGCGAGTCCCTGTGCGAGGTCGGTGCGCTCGTCCTCGTCGATGGACACGTCGGGGTCCTCGGGGGTGTAACCGGCGGAGACGACGGGGCCGACGGGCGGGCGGACGGCGACAGTCGCCTCGGGGCCGTCGACGCCGGCGGACAGTTCCGAGCCGACGGCGAACTCGCCGGGGAGCAGTTCGCGGGTCTGTGCGGCGACTGCGGAGAGGTCTCGTTCGAGGCGGCGGCGCTGGCTCTCGGTCAGCGCCTCGGTCTCCATCCCGTCGTCGCCGAGCGGCGAATTTCCGTACATTGGGGCCTTCCAGGCGAGTATGAGCCCGGGGGTCTTAACCCCTGCGTAGCCCGCGAAACTACCAGGCTGTGACGGCCCGACGAACGGACTACGCATCCCGCCAGTCGTCTCACTCGAACAGCGAATGACTCCGGCCGTACGCCGCCAGCGCGACCGCGGTGGCGTGCTCGTCGGCGGCCGCTGGGGCCGCCGAGACGATGACTTCGGGTTCGGCCGCGAACGACCACTCGCGGAGTTCCATCCCGCGTTCGAGGCCGGCGACGACCGCACGGCGGACGGCGTCGGCGTCGGTGCCGCTGGCCTCGTAGAACAGGCCGCGGCCGGAGTCGCTGCGGACCCAGCCCAGCCCCGCACAGGCGTCGCCGTCGGCGCCTGGGATGAGCGTCTCGCGACCGACGACGGCGTACAGACCCTCGCCGGCGGGGCCGAGATCCGGCGCCGTCTCCACGACTGCGACGCTGGCGTCGGCGGGGATCACAGACGAGAGCGCGACGAGATTGTAGTTGTGGACGTTGGCGTCGGCCAGCGCCGCGTCGAACGACGACATGGCCGTCGGGCCGGTGGCTGCGCCGCGCACCACCCGGATCGTGGTCATACCGCATCTCGCCCGCTCGCGGAGTAAGGGGTTTCGTTTCCCGTCGAACGACCCGCACGACGCGCCGCTTCGACCCGCAAGCGAGGACGTCCCGCGTCAGTCAGAGCCGGTCCGCGAGCGCCGCGAGGTGTAGCGGATACGACTCGCCGCCCCGTCCGCGGCCGTCGACACCGGGTGTGGGCGGGACCGCCCGTTTGTGCAGCGAGTCGACGTACATCCGCGCGATCCGTTCGACGACGTCGGGGTCGACGTCGAGCGCCTCCGCGGCGGCCTCGACGCGCCCGCTCCGGTCGACGACCAGCCGCAAGATGGGGTCGACCGTCTCGTAGCGGGCGCCGATCTCTTCGGCGTCGGTCTGACCGAGCCACATGTCCGCGGTCGGTTCCTTGGCGACAATCCGCCGCGGGACGCCGACGTGACTCGCCAGCGCCCGCACTTCGGTCTTGTAGAGGTCGCCCAGCGGGAACAGGTCCGCGGCGCCGTCCCCGAACTTCGTGAAGTATCCGAGCAGCAACTCCGAGCGGTTGGCGGTCCCACAGACCAGCAGCGAGCGGGCGTTGGCGGCGTAGTACAGCGCGGCCATCCGGAGTCGAGCGACGACGTTCCCGACGGCCTGCCGGCCGCCCGTGGGTGCGACTTCGGGCGCGACGTGGTCCTCGAACAGGTCGACCAGCGGCCGCAGGTCGCATTCGCGGAACTCGATGCCCAGCCCCTCGGCCATGGTTCGGGCCTCCTGGACGCTCTCGTCGGGTTCCCGCGCGGGGAGGCCGAGGCCGAGCACCCGGTCGCTCCCGAGCGCCTGCACGGCGAGCGTCGCGGTCAGCGTCGAGTCGATGCCGCCGCTCAGTCCGACGACGGCGCCGCGCGCGCCCGCTTTCGTCACCGAGTCCTTGAGAAACGAGACGATATCCGATCGGATCGCCTCGCAGTCGTCGCGACTCGTCAGAAACTCCGTACCGGCGTCTGTACTCGCTGTCTCACGGTCGTCTTCGTCGTCACCGGTGAGCATGGGTGAATCGGCACCGATCCGTTGAGTATGTGGTCGAACGTATCGTATTTCAATGTAGTCCTTAAACAACTAGTAGGCCTGTCGTAATAGGGTGATCGATGTCTCGAGTCTGTCTCTCACGTCTTCTGGCGATCCCGGAACAGCTTCCGGGTCGCGAACGGGGACACCAGCGGAGGCTGGAGCGGTGCGGTGGCCGGGCTGGAGCGGTGCGGTGGCCGGGCTGGAGCGGTGCGGTGGCCGGGCTGGAGCGGTGCGGTGGCAGGGCTGTAGCGGTGCGGTGATAGCGGACTGGTGCCAGCGGGGCGGTGGCCGGGAGCGCGTGCCGGCGCGATCGCGCCGGTCGCGCGACTCGGGGAAGGGCAGGCCGGCCACGAGCATCCGCGCCGGCGGCGCGGGTCACCGGACGCGAGGGAGCGCAGCGACCGCGCAGTCCGGCCTTTTTGGTCCAGCTTTTTTCGCCGGGGTCGAGCGCTCGCCCCCGGCGAGCGCGACGCCCCGGTGAAAAAGGTGGTCGGCGTTCGTCAGGTATAGGTCACACCGCTCCCGAGTGCCCGTGAATGGAGTATCTGGAGCGCCGTCGTGACCGCGTCGAGGAGCGACTCGAGGCGGTCCTCGACGGCGTCGAGCCGGAGGAGTTGGCCGACGAGGTGCGACACGTGGTCCTCTCGGGGGGCAAACGGGTGCGGCCGACGGTGACGGTGCTGGTCTGCGAGGCGCTCGGCGGAGACACCGAAATGGCCGTCGAGTACGCCGTGGGGATCGAACTCGTCCACAGCGCGTCGCTGGTGGTCGACGACATCATCGACCGGTCGGAACTGCGCCGCGGGACGCCGTCGGCGTGGGCCGAGTACGGCCACGGCCCGGCGATCATCGCCAGCGACGGGCTGCTCGGCGAGGCGTTCGCCCTCTTCTCGGCCGACGAACGGGCGATGCAGGCCGTCGCCGAGTCGATGGTCGAACTCGGCGAGGGCGAAGCGACGGAACTCGTCGCCCAGCCCACGACCGAGGAGGAGTACATGGAACTCGCCCGACGGAAGACGGGCGCGCTCTTTCGCGCGGCGGCGGAACTGGGCGCGATCGCGGCCGACGCCGACGCCTACACCGTCGAGCGCTTCGGTACCTACGCCGAGCGCGTCGGCGTCGCCTTCCAGATGCGCGACGACGTCCTCGACGCCACCGCCGACGCCGAGGACCTGGGGAAGCCGACCGGTCACGACGCCGCGATGGAGCGCCCGTCGCTCGTGCAGGTCGGCGACCTGACCCCCGAGGAGGCCGACGAGCGCGCCCGCGAGCAGTCCGACGTGGCCCTGGAGGCGCTGGCCGCCGTCGACGCCGACAACTCCCGGGCGCTGGACTACCTCGAAGACCTTGCCGAGTTCGTCGTCGTCCGCGAGCGGTGAGGTCGGAGACTCACTCCGAGAGCTGCGCCAGTTCCTGTCGCACGGTCGCTTCGAGCCCCTCGCGCAGCGGCCGGTGCTGTAGCCCCAGTTCGGCCCTGGCTTTGCTGTTGTCGCCGAGGTACGTGACGCCGCCGAGCACCCGCAGGCGCTCGGTGCGGTAGTCCGGGGGCAGCGTGACGACCTGTTCGAGGAGGCCGGCGACGGCCGCGAGCCACCGGAAGACGACGGGCGAGACCGCTCGCGGCGGCTCCCGGCCGGCGACGTCGGCTATCACGTCGAACAGGTCGACGAGCGTCGCCGGCTCGCCGCCGACGATGTACGCCTCGCCCGGCGTCCCCCGGTCCATCGCCTGCAGGTGTGCGCGAGCGACGTCCGCGACGTGGCCCGGCGAGTAGGCGACGCCGCGGGGGACCACCGGCAGGTCGCCGCGCAGGAACTCCCGGAGTGCGTCCCCGAACGCGCTCGTGTCGCCGGGGCCGTAGACGAGTCCGGGCATGACCGTCACCAGCGGCAGGCCCGCCTCGACCATCGGTTCGGCCACCTCGTAGTGTGCCTCCCACTTCGTCCGGTCGTAGGCCGTCAGGTGCCGCCCGGCGTAGCGGTAGCGCTCGTCGACGACCTGTCCGCCGGTGTCGGAGTTGACCGCGAGCGTGCTCGTGTAGACGCCTTTCGGCACGTCGAGTTCGTCCATCACCGTCAGCACGTTGCGGGTCCCGTCGACGTTGACACGCTCGCCGACTGACGGGTCCGCGGCGCCGATTTCGTACCAGCCCGCGACGTGGAACACGCCGTCGACGCCGTCCATCGGGTCGTACAGCGTCTCCCGCTCCGTCACGTCGCCCTCGACGACCTCGGCGCCCGCCGCGTCGAGGTCGCCCGCCGCCGACGGGTCCCGCGCGAGCGCGACTACGTCGTGTCCGTCCGCCAGCAACTGCCGCGCGACGTGGCCTCCCACGAATCCAGTCCCGCCGGTGAGGAAGTACTTCATCACGTCGAGTACGAGCCGGGGTGAGTAAACGGTGCCGACGGTCCGGCCGACACGTCGGATCGGCGGCTAGTCGGGCGGTCGCCGCACTCGGCGACGGGCGGTCACAGGGAGAAGTCGACGACGACGGGGAGGTGGTCGGAGGGGTACCAGCCGTTCCCCCCCATGTCGGCGGCGACGCCGTACCCCTCGACGCGCGGGCCGTCGACGAAGACGTGGTCGATGCGGATCCCCGGGCGCAGGCTCTCGAAGTCGGTCCGGGTCGTGTCGGGGCCGTGGGGGCGGTGGGGGGTGATCTGGCGGGCGTCGGCGAGCCCGCTCTCGCGGTCGCCCTCGCCGACGAGGATGGCGTAGGGCTCGTCGGTGTCGGTGCAGTTGAAATCGCCGCCAAGCGCGAGCGGGTCGCCGTCGGCCAGTTCGGGCAGGCGGTCGAGAAGGAGGTGTGCGGCCTCGCGACGGGCCGTGGGTCCTTCGTGGTCGAAGTGGGTGTTGACGTAGACGACTCGCTCGTCGGTGGTGCGGTCGCGCAGGCGGGCCCACGTGGCGATGCGGGGCCAGCTGGCGTCCCAGCCGACACTGCCGGGTTTCTCGGGTGTCTCCGAGAGCCAGAACGTCCCCGACCCGAGGCGGTCGAAGCGCGAGCGGCGGTAGCCCACCGGGCAGAACTCGTCTTCGCGCTCGCCGGCGAGGCGGGACTGGCCGACCCACTCGTAGGCGTCGAGTTCGGCTTTCAGGTCGTCGTACTGGCTCGAGAGCGGTTCCTGCAACCCGACCACGTCGGGCCGGTGAAAGCGGACCGTGCTCGCGACGGCCGCGCCCCGCCCGTCCCAGTCGTAGTCGCCGTCGTCCGCGACGTCCCGCCGGACGTTGTACGTCATCGCCCGGAGGGTGTCCGTGTCCATACCTCCGGTAGCACCCACCGCTCCTTGAGCCTACGGTATCGCACAATTCGAGCCACCGGTCCCGAGGCCCGTCCGCTGGTCGCGACCGACCGCGGCGTGCGTGTCGGTGCCGGCGCGGCCGGGTGTCGGCGCGGTCGTCGGCGCACGGGGAAACGCGTTTCACCCCGCAGTGCGAGGTGACGGATATGTCCGACCTCGGGGATTTCACTGATTTCGACGGCGGTGACGATGGCGGGAGCGGCGAGGGCACCGCC
>ENA-ORDC01000376-ORDC01000376.1-marine-metagenome-genome-assembly--contig:-NODE-376-length-45476-cov-4.506443_pt1 | contig 45476 bp, 54 predicted proteins | sample MGYA00237783_ERZ508515 | MGnify/ENA primary metagenome ERZ508515 (study PRJEB26186, sample SAMN06268792) | marine metagenome | isolation source: Eden Landing Ponds, San Francisco, CA, USA | place... | reverse complement strand
GGGCGGCCGGCCGACGCGCTCGACGGGGTCGACTTCCCGCTTTTCCTGAAAGCGAGCGTGGAGACGGGGCGAGCGGATACGGCCGTGGTCACCGCGCCGGGGGAGTTCTGGGAGCGCTACGACTGGTTGCACCGGGCGTCGGGCACGGACGTGCTGGTCCAGGAGTACGTGGACGGTAACGCCCACACGTACGCGTGCGGACTCCTGCTGGTCGATGGGGCGGTCGAACTCCTCGCGAGCCACGAGGAGACCCGGTCCGTCCCCCGCAGAGGCGGCAGCGGGACGCGGTTGCGTCTGTTCCGCCAGCCGCGTCTAGAGGCGCTCTCGATACAGTTGCTCCAGGAACTCGACTGGACCGGCGTCGCGCTCGTCGAGTTCACGCGTCGCCGGGACGGAACCTACGTCCTGATGGAGATCAACCCGAAGTTCTGGGCCTCCTACGCGCTCGCGAGCCAGTGTGGCTACCGGTTTGCGTCCACGATGGTGGCACGAGCGCTGGACAAGACTCCCGTCCCGCGAGGGCGACCCGAACAGTACGGCGAACGGGTGTTTCCGCTCAGGGAGCTCGCCCACTGGTACGAACACAGATCGGAGGAGTCACTCGCGGAGTGTCTCGGAGCGATGCTCTGGCCGCCCGCCCGTCCCGACCTCAACCTGACCGACCCCGCGGCGGCGCTGACGGCACCGGCCGAACCCGGAGGTGACGACGGTGACCGCTGAGAGCGGGCGCGAGCGCGTGCCGGGCGACGGCTCGGGGACCGACCGGGCGTCCGGGTCCGGGACGGGGACGGGAGGCGAAACCGGACTGCACGGTCCCCAGCGGGCGGTGACGGCGACCTATCGCGACGCGCTGACCTACGCGCGGGAACGAGAGTACCGGGGCTGGGATTACTGCGACGGGATGAGCAGTCGCGTCCGCCGAGCGCTGCCGTTCGAGACGCGCGTCACGAACCTACTGTTCCAGGAGGGGATCAAGCGCTGTCCGGTCAACGTCCGGCCGTACCTGCTCGTCGAGCAGCGACGGAACTACGCCGGGGCGGGACTGTTTGCGATGGCGAACGCCGACGCTCACCGGCTGACGCGACGGGTCGGCCGGGACGTTCTCGGCGACGTCGACTACGCCGGCGAGGCGACCGCGCTCGCGGACTGGCTCGTCGACAACCGGTGTCGGGGATACAGCGGCTTCTGCGGCTCTCACAGACACCAGATTCAGCACCTCGACTACCGCAGCGACGCGACCGACCCGTCGATCGTCTCGACGGTGTTCCCCGCCGAGGCGCTGCTGAGCGTGGCGGCGCTCGATACGGACCACGAGTCGAACACCGCCGCCGACTACGCCGCGCTCGCGCGGAGCGCGGCCGATTTCGTCGTCGAAGACCTGAACTATCGGCCGGTCGACGGCGGCGCGCGGATCGATTACAACGTCCACGGGTCCGGCGACCACTACACGATAAACGGCGGCGCACTGGCGGCCCGATTGTTTCTCGCCCTCCACGAGCGGTTCGGGGACGCCGTCTACCGCGAGCGGGCGACCGAACTGCTCGATTACATCGCGACGCTCCAGACCGACGGCGGTGGATGGACCTACCGCCACCCGCCGTCGGCGTCGCACCTGTCGATGGACAACTTCCACAACGGGTTCGTGATCGAGTCGTTTCTCCGGTACGCCGACGCCATCGACGCGGACCGGTACGCCGAGACCACCGACCGGGCGCTCGCGTTCTATCGGGAGGAACTGTTCGAACCGGACGGGGCGCCCAACCACGACGAATCGAGTCGGTATCCGCGAGACGTCCACGACGTCGCGGAGGGTCTGATACTGTTCGGGGCGACCGGCCGGTACGAGATCGCGCGGCGAGTCTTCGACTGGGGGGTCGAACACCTCTCGGACGGCGAGGGTCGGTTCTACCACCGCCGGGACCGCTGGTACACGCGGCGATACACGCTGATGCGGTGGTCCCAGGCGTGGATGAGCTACGCGCTCGGTTCCCTGCTGGTGGACTGGACGGACGGATACTGACTGCCGCCGGTCGGTCCGGGATCGCGCCGACCACGGTTTCGGCCCCTCGCTACACCGGTTCCGGTCCGACGGACCGCCGCGTGTCTCCTTCCGACCGAGCGCCCGTGGTCGGGCGGTGCTCGCGAGAGGCCCTCACCGCGGACGACCCGGTAACCAACCCGTAACCGTTCGTCGAGCGAGACACTGATAGTGATTGTTGTGGCCATTTACCGGCCCGCGCCGACCCCCGGGTCGGCGCAATCCGGAACCGATCTCCAATAATCACTATGACTCCGGTCGAAACGGGCCCTGATACGCATATATGTTATATTCTAACTATGTATATTTATCTGATAGAATACGGCCAGGTAGGCGGAACAGAAAACACGATCGGCTTCCAGCTCCAATACCGTCTCAAGTTATCCCGTGATATTTCTGTGTGTCTCTCCATATATTCGGACTGACTTCGACATTAGTTCTTTTTATAGTGATATAATTCAAATACAACCGAAATTCATAGACGAATGTCCGAAGCGAACTCACACAGGTAAAAATATTCGTGAAAGAGGGCCGACTCTCTAATAGTACGAAAAACTATCTTATACAAAAATACTAAGAATTATGTTATAATGTTCGCGTCGCACGGTACGAGGTTCGGCCGTGGGCGAGGCCCGTCACGGGGTTACGACTCCGTGGCGCGCCCGCGCTCGGTTGCGATGGGACGGAGCCGTCGCGAAGCGACGCGTCGGTGCTATTCGGCCCGTATCAACCGACTTCCGCCGATAGGAGACGCCTTACAATGACGGTCGTAGCCGAATCGGTAGCTAATGACGACACAGGTGAGGGTGTCGGGTCGTCCCGGCCTGGAGCGGACCCGCGGTGGCGACTGTCCTCTTGCCGTGAACGACCTCTGGCGGACTCCAGGGACGGAACCGCACACGGGCACCGGGGGAACCACCTCGCTCGGCCAAGGCGGCCGAGACGGGGTCGGAGGCACGTAGTATGTACCGGGGCCACCGCGTCGGAGTCGTCGTGCCGGTGTACAACGAGGCGGCGTTCGTGGGCGACGTCATCGACGGTCTGCCCGCGTACGTCGACGCCGTCTATCCCATCGACGACTGCTCCACCGACGGCTCCTGGGCCGTGATACTCGAACGCGCCGTCCGTGCCGGCGCCGACGGATTCGCCCACGAACGGGCTCCCGACACGGTCGGCGACCCGCCTCGAGACGACCCCGTTCCCGACCCCGTCCCCGCGGCCCGTCTGGGCGGTCCGGTCGAGGGTGACGAGCGGACTCCGACGTCGGACGGCGGGACCGACACGGGGCCGCGCGTCGTCCCGATCCGCCACGACACCAACCGCGGGCGCGGCGGCGCGGTCAAGACCGGCTACCGGGCGGCGCTCGAGGACGGCCTGGACGTCGTCGCGGTCCTCGATGGGGACGGACAGATGGACCCGACCGAACTGCACCTGCTCCTCGACCCGATCGTTTCGGGGACCGCCGACTACGCGAAGGGCAACCGGCTCAGCGACCCCGACGACCGCGGAGAGATGTCCGGCTGGCGGCTGTTCGGCAACGCTCTCCTGACGCTTTTGACGCGCGTCGCCAGCGGCTACTGGGGGATGTCGGATCCGCAGAACGGTTACACCGCCGTCTCGCGGGACGCGCTCAGGGACCTCTCGTTCGACCGGATCTACGAGGACTACGGCTTTCTCAACGACGTGCTGGTCCAGTTGAACGTCGCCGGGGCGCGCGTGGCCGACGTCCAGATGCGGGCGCGCTACGGCGAGGAGGAGAGCGGTATCCAGTACCGGTCGTTCGTGCCGCGGCTCTCGTGGCTGCTCGCTCGCCGGTTCGTCTGGCGACTCCGCGTCGCCGGCACGTCCTCTCCGCGACCGGTCGCGCCGCTGTACGGACTGGCCGCGCTCGCCGCCGTCGGCGGGGTCGGCGGGTCGTTCCTCTCGCTCGGCGGCGGGACGGGCCATGCGGTACCCATCGCGCTGACCGCTCTCGCGGGCACCGTGGTGCTGACCGCGTTCGCGGTGGCCGTCGACGCGCACAACAACAGCCCGCTCGTTTCTCGACCCGACGTCGACCGGTCACCAGAATGACGCCCGATCGACCAGCCCCGACCGACGAGGACACGTCGCCGAACCTCCGTTCCGGAGCCCACCGCGAGTCCGTCGACGAACCGTGGGTTCCCGACGGCCACTCGTTCGCGCTCTGTCTCACTCACGACCTCGACCGCCCGTACAAGGGGTTTCGCGGTCTCTACTACGCGCTCGACGAGCGACCCGGCTACCACCTCCGGACGCTCGCGAGCGACGAGAACCCCTACTGGCAGTTCGAGTCGATCATGGCACTCGAAGACGACCTGGGGGTGCGGTCGGCGTGGTACGTCCTCGACCAGCCCCACCTGCTGCGCGACCTCCCCGTCCGCGAGTGGGTCGACCCCGAGCGCTGGGTGCAGTTCCTCGGGCGCTACGACGTGGCGAGCGACCCCATCGCCGACGCCCTCCGGACACTCGACGCCGGCGGGTGGGAGGTCGGTCTCCACGGGTCGATCCCCGCACACACCGACGCCGACCGGCTCCGCGCCGAGAAAGAACGGATCGAGATCGTCCTCGGCCACGAGATCCGGGGCGTGCGACAGCACTACCTCCGCCTCGAGGGCGAGCGGACCTGGCGGTCGCAGGCCGGCATCGGGCTCGCCTACGACGCCAGTCTCGGGTCGAGTTCGACCGTCGGCTTCGACCACGGCTACCGGCCCGTTCGGCCGTTCGACGACGAGTTCGTCGTCTTCCCGCTGACCGCGATGGAGCAGGCGATTCCCGGTGTCGGCGACGACGACCGCGCCTGGCGGACCTGCGAGCGCCTGCTCGACGCGGCCGCCGCCAACGACGCGGTGATGAGCGTCCTCTGGCACCCGCGGTATTTCAACGAAGCCGAGTTCCCAGGCTACCGCTCGCTGTATCGGCGGCTCGTCGAGCGCGCTCTGGAGATGGGCGCCTGGGTCGGGCCCCCAGGTCGCCTCTACGACCGCGTCCACGGCGAGAATCAGTCTCCCGGAACTACGCGAGCGCCTCGGTGAGCAACTCGGCGATCCGGCCGGCTGCGTCGCCGTCGCCGTAGGGCTGTGGGTCGTCGTCTGGCAGCGTCGGGTCGGCCAGCGCCGCCGCGATGGCATCGGCGTCGGCGCCCACGAGTTCGTTCTTCCCGGCCGCGACGGTCTCGACCCACTCGGTCTCCTCGCGGAGCGTGACACAGGGTGTATCCAGGAAGTAGGCCTCTTTCTGGACGCCGCCGGAGTCGGTCGCGACGGCGCGGGCCCCGTCCAGCAGGGCGACGAAGTCGAGGTAGCCGACCGGGTCGACGAGTTCGAGCGCGGCCGCCGCGCGCTCGCGGAGGTCGTAGGCCGCGAGGCGGTCGGCGGTGCGGGGATGGAGCGGGACGACGACCCGGTCTTCGACGGCGGCGAGTCCGTCGAGGGTGCTCGCCAGCCGTTCGGGGTCGTCGGTGTTGCGCGCCCGGTGGACCGTCGCGAGGACGTACTCGCCGGGGTCGATCCGGAGGTCCTCGTGGACGGTCGAGGTCTGGCGGGCCGCGTCGCTCGCCCACCCCATCGCGTCGTACATCACGTCGCCCGTCTGGTGGGTGCGGGTACCGAGCCCCTCGGCCTGCAAATTCCTGACGGCGGCGTCGGTCGGCGCGAACAGCAGTTCGGAGACGTGGTCGGTGACGATCCGGTTTATCTCCTCGGGCATCCGTCGGTCACCGCTTCGCAGGCCCGCCTCGACGTGGGCGACCGGGACGTTAGCCTTCGCGCCGACCAGCGCCGCCCCGAGCGTCGAGTTCGTGTCGCCGTACACCAGGAGTACGTCCGGGTCCTCGCGCTCGACGACGGCCTCGAGACGGGTCAACACCCCTGCGGTCTGCTCGGCGTGGCTCCCGGAGCCGACCCCGAGGTTTTCGGCGGGTTCCGGCACGTCGAGTTCCTCGAAGAAGACGTCCGAGAGCTCCTCGTCGTAGTGCTGGCCGGTGTGGACGAGCGTCTCGTCGTGGCGGCCCGCGAGCGCCCGCGAGACGGGGAAGGCCTTGACGAACTGCGGGCGCGCGCCGACGACCGAGAGGACGCGGAGCCCGCCGTCGGGGGCAGTCATTGCACCACCTCGTAATCGGCGAGCGCGTCCGCGACCCGGTCGATATCGCCGTCGGTGAGGCCGGGGTGGACCGGCACGGAGAGCACGCGCTCGGCGGCCCGTTCGGCGACCGGACAGTCCGCGTCCACGCCGTCGTAGGCGGGCTGTTCGTGGATCGGCGTCGGGTAGTAGACGCCGGTGTCGATCCCCCGGTCGTCGAGGTGAGCCGCCAGGCGGTCGCGGTCCGGCGCCGTCACGGTGTACTGGTGGTAGGCGTGGGTGCGGTCGTCGGGGTCGGGCGGCGTCCGGAGCTCCGAGTCGGCGAGCGCCTCCGAGAGGCGGGCGGCGGCGTCGCGGCGGGCGCGGACGAACGGACCCAGTCGCTTGAGCTGGACGCGACCGATCGCGGCGGCGACGTTTGTCAGCCGGAAGTTGTGACCGAGTTCGACGTGGCGGTAGTTCCCGTCGCGGCCGTGGTTGACGAAGCGGGCGGCGCGGTCGGCCACGTCCGCGCGGTCGGTCACGACCATCCCGCCCTCGCCCGTGGTCATGTTCTTGGTCGGATAGAACGAGAAGGCCGCGGCGTCGCCGAACTGCCCCACGCGGTCGCCGTCGATCTCGGCGCCGTGGGCCTGCGCTGCGTCCTCGATTAGAGCCGCGTCGTGCTCGTCGGCGATGGCAGCGAGTTCGTCCATCTCGGCGGGCAGCCCGTAGAGGTGGACCGGGAGGACGGCGTCGACCTCGCCCTCCGCCCGGATGACGTCGCGGACGGCGGCGGGGTCGAGGTTGTACGTCTCGGGGTCGACGTCGGCGAAGACGGGGCGTGCGCCACAGAAGCGGACGGCGTTGGCGGTGGCGACGAAGGAAAACGGCGTCGTGACGACGACGTCGCCCTCGCCGATCCCGCAGGCGACCAGCGCCGCGTGGAGCGCGGTCGTGCCGTTGGAAGTCGCGACGGCCCGGTCGGTGTGGCAGTAGGTCGCGAACTCGTCTTCGAACGCGCGGACCACCTCGCCGTCGGCCAGCGCGCCGCTGTGGAGCACCTCGGCGACGCGCTCGGCCTCGCGCTCACCCACGGCCGGGTCGGCGATGGGGACTCGCGAGTCCTCGTCGAGCGAACTCATGGGAGGTCGTTCCCTCCGCGGAGTCGCTCGGGCAGCGGTTCGTGGCGCGCGGGGACGCCGACGGCGACGGTCTCCGGCGGGACGTCCTCGGCGACGAGCGCGCCCGCGGCGACGAAGGCGTTCTCGCCGACGGTCAGTCCCGGGAGGAGGGTCGCGTTCGCGCCGACCGAGGCGCCGGACTCGACGGTGACGCCGTCGATTTCGCTCCCCTCGCGCACCGGATAGGGGTCGTTCGTGACGACAGCGTGCGGGCCGACGAAGACGTCGTCGCCGACGACGGTGTCCGGCGGGAGGTACGCGCCGGTCTGGATGCTGACCCGCGACCCGACGGTCACGTCGCCGTCGACGGTCGCGTGGGTGCCGACCAGCACGTCGTCGCCGAAGGTACAGTCGGCGAGGACGACCGCCTGGTGGCCGGTGGTGAACCGGTCGCCGGCGGTCACGTCCGCGTAGATGATCGTCCCCCCGCGGACCGTCGCGTCGTCGCCCAGCCGCGTGACCCCGCTGCCGTCGCCGTGCGGTTTGCCGACCGTCGCCGTCTCGGCGATCTCGGGGTCGCGCCCCGTCTCGACCGCTGTGCGTGCGTGCTCGCTCATGTCACGGGTCGGGCAACAGCGGCGCTCCCCTTTGTTATGGATCGCCTGCAGTTCCGCGGGGGTATGCCCGCAAGGCCGTCCGTCACCGGGGTATCGACCCGGTCCGAGTCCGCGATGCGTGTGTCGGAGGGGCGCGGTCGTCGAGAAACGGTCCGGCCGCTCGGCGGACCAAGCCGGGCCCGGCGGGGCGTCGCGTTTGCGGTGTCGTTACTCGCGCAGGGACTGTTCCATCGCGAGTTCGAGGTAGGGAACGACCATCTCCGTGGCGTCAGTGGCCGCGACCGTCTTGTCGGTCGCGTCGTAGTCGACGAGACCCGCGTCGTGGAGTTTCGGGAGATTCGAGTGGACGAGTCGGGCGGCGATCCGGTTGCGGAACTCCCCGGTCGTGAGCCCCGCGGGCGTTCCGCCCTCGTCGACCACGTACTCCACGAGGTCCGCGTACGGGACCGGGCCGTCGCTACGGATCACGTAAGTCAGGATGTAGCGGTTCCCCGGCCGCGAGAGCAACTCGAAGAGCTCGTCGATCGAGATCGAGCTGGCACCGTCTGTCCCGTCGGTTGCGGGGCCGTTCGGCTCGGGCTGTCGGTCTTTCTGTGTCTCCTGGTCCGGCACGGACGCGGCGTTGTCGGCCCCCTCGGTGTTCTCCACGTCGGGTCCCTCAGCGCCCTCCACGTCGGGACGGTCGTCACTCGACAGTCGCTCCCCGGAGCGTGTTGGCTCCATAGGTTTCTCTTTTCGCTGGACTGTTAAATATGTGTGCCCCATTCTCATCCGGAGGATGTCCGTAACCCCTCATTACCGGGGTGAGAGCGCTGTTTCGGCCGTCATTTCTCGTGGTAGGGCCGGCGAGAACTCCCGGTCTCGCACGGAGCGTCGAAACCTCTTTACGTGGTACAGGACTCGTAGGGAGTACAGCGGAGATGGGACGCAACTGGGTCCTGAACACTACGTCTACGTGACCGCGTGGTCCCAGCTTTACGAGTACTCGACGCGCGCTCGTCGCGTATCCCGCAACAGATCCGCACGCAACCATGACCACAGATTGGGACGACGTCAGCTTCGTCATCAGTTCGCGGTACCGGGTCGTAGTGCTCAAACGACTGGCCGAGGGGCCCTCGACTCCTTCACAGATCGCCTCGGACGCAGACGTCGGGATCGCGCACGTCTCGCGGGCGCTCCAGCGACTCCGCAAGCGCGACCTCGTCGACCTGCTCGTCTCCGACGACCGGAAGAAAGGCCGCGTCTACGGCCTCACCGAGACCGGCAGTGACGTCTGGGACAAGATCGAAGCCGAGAACATGATCTGAGGAGTCCAGCACCACCGACTGGCCGTCCTGGCGGCCGCGTTCTGGACCGCCCGCGTTCCGCCGCTCGTGGCCGAGTGTGCAGTCTGCGGAGTCGGGCTCCGCCGCTCGTGGCCGAGTGTTCTGTTTGCGCCCTTCCGTGTACCGCTCCCGAGTCACCCTCGAACTACTGTGCCCACTCCGCGTCACGACCCGGACTCGCCACTCCGGTAGGATCCTCCAAACTCGACCTAGTGGATCCTTACTGCTTTGATCGCCCGTTTCAACTGGCGGTGTCCGGACCGGCCAGGCCCGCATAGCTTTACAGACCTATGCCTGTAATTTACATCTGTTAATCACTCGTTACTGGCGCTCCTCGCGGGTCACGCGGTGGGGACTGTGCGGGTCGTGTCAGGCCGATCGATCTCGACTTGAAGTTACCCTGTGACGGGGGGATGGGGTATACGCTCTCTGCATCGCCTGTAGGTCGTATATTACAATAGCCGAGCGTTACGGGGTAGAGACAGATGACCGAACATCTATCTGAGGAGGAACTCGAACGTATCGCACGCTTCGCCGCGACGCCGGCGTACGAACGCGAACCGGAACAGTTGCTCCCGGAAGACGAGCGTCCCGAGGACGAAGACGGGGTCGAGGCTCCGCGAACTGAGCGGTAGACACGATCGCCGACGACGTCTTTTCTCAGGGCTCGCTTCCAGCTCGTCGCTGGATTCGTTCTGGTTCGTCGCTGGACCCGATCACCGGGACACTCACGCTCACGGAGTGGAGACACACGAGGACGACCGTCACGTACGTCTGCGGAGGTCGTCGGGCGCCTGCCGCTGGTACATCGCGCGCACGATCAGGTGGGCGCCGACGCTGAGCAGGAGTCCGGAGACGATGACGATCCCGAGACCGGTCTCCGACAGCGAGTCGAACACCCAGACGTCGAACGTAGTGAGCGCGACGAGGACGCTGCCGAGGACGACGAACGGCAGGTAGAGATACGGCCACGGGAACGATGGCTCCTCGGTGTCGAGATAGCGGTCGACGTCGGCGGCGGCGTCGGTGAGCTCGACGATGCCGGTGTCCTGGTCGTACTCGACAAGGCCGGCGTCCTCGAGTTTGGGGACGTGGGTCTGATACAGTGAGACGTAGACGCGCTTTCGCTGCTGCTTGGTCAGCTCCTCGACTGTCGTGTCGTTCTCCCAGGCAGCGACCCGTTCGGCCAGGTCCGTCATCTCGATCGTCTCCTCGCTGGTCCGGAGCAGATAGAGGACGTACCGCCGTCTCGCGCTGCTCAGGATGTCGAAGACGACGTCCTGGGTCAGCGACCCGTCTTCCGTTGACATCCCCCATCAGCTCCCACACTGAGTTGTGCGTGTGGTGATACGACGGGTGGATACCCCGCTGTCGTGATTCGGCACACCTGGTCTGTCCAATGGGTTTCACTTTGTTACGAACCAGTTACTGCGAGGGCCAGAGACTCACACCGCTTCTCGCGGATCGACGCAGCTAACGGGCTGAAAGTCGGAATATACCGGGTTTCAGTCGACGGACTGTGACTGGTAATACACAGCTACCCACCAAAAGAAACGAATAACAAAGCCGGGATCGGGCCGTATCACCGGACGAGCTATGAGAAATCGATGGGTACCAGCGCTGACCACAGTCGTCCGACAGGACGGGCGAGGTGGTGTGTGATGACCGACCGCGTGCGGACGGGCGTCGTCGGTGTCGGGAGTATGGGTCGTCACCACGCTCGGGTCTACAGCGAACTCCCGGGCGTCGAACTGGTCGGTGTCGCGGACCTCGACCGCGAGCGCGCCGCCGAGGTAGCCGCGGCGTTCGACACGCGCGTCCGCGACCAGGACGAACTGCTCTCGGTGGCCGACGCGGTCTCGATCGTGGTTCCGACCCGCCACCACGAGGCGGTCGCGCGGTCGGCCATCGACGCCGGCACCCACCTCCTCGTCGAGAAACCGTTCGTCGATGACACCGAGGCGGGCCGCGAGATAATCGGGGCCGCGCGAGCGAGCGACCTCGTCCTCCAGGTCGGTCACGTCGAGCGGTTCAACCCCGCCGTCCAGTCCCTCGAAGACGTCGTCGCCGAGGTGGACCCGATCGCCTTCGCCGCGCGGCGCCAGGGGCCGCCCGTCGACCGCGACACGAGCGACAGCGTCGTCTTCGACCTGATGATCCACGACATCGACATCGTCTGCTCGCTGGCCGACGCGCCGGTGTCGAGCGTGACGGCCGCCGGCATCCGCGACGGCGGGCACGTCCTCGCGCAACTCACCTTCGACGACGGCACCGCGGCGGCGCTGACCGCCAGCCGGGTCACCCAGCGGCGGATCCGTGACCTGTCGGTGACCGCCGAGGACTGCCACGTCGAGGTCGACTACGTCGACCAGTCGGTCCGGATCCACCGCCACTCGCTGCCCGAGTACGTCGCGACCGACGGCGACGTCCGCTATCGCCACGAGAGCGTCATCGAGCGGCCGACCGTCGAGACCGGCGAACCGCTGAAAAACGAACTCTCCTCGTTCGCCGACGCCGTCCGGACCGGCGAACAACCACAGACGACAGGCGCCGACGGGCTCAGGGCCGTCGAACTCGCGACGGAGGTCGAGCGTGCGCTGGAGCGCAGCGCCGACCCGGAGACGCCGGCGGTGGTCTACCCGTGAGCGAACAGCGGTCGCGTCCACCGGCGCTCTACGGCGGCGAGCGCTCTCCGGCCGACCGGCGACGCGCCTTTACCGCCGGCGAGGTTCCCGTCGCCGTCTACGGCCTCGGGAAGATGGGCCTCCCGCTCGCCGCGGTGTACGCCGACGTCTCGGGTGCGGTCACCGGCGTCGACGTCGACCCGGACGTGATCGCGGCCGTCGCGGCCGGCGACTGCCCCGTCGACGGCGAGCCCGGCCTCCCCGCGGCCGTCTCGGACCAGGTCGCCGAGGGCGCGCTCGACGCGACCACCGACGGAACCCGCGCGGCGGCCGACGCGCGTGTCCACGTCGTCATCGTCCCCACCGTCGTCGACGACGGCGAGGTGGACCTCTCGACGCTCGAAGCCGCCGTCCGGACTATCGGCGCCGGACTCGACCCGGGCGACCTCGTCGTCGTCGAGTCCACTGTCCCGCCACGGACCTGCCGGGACCGGGTCGCCCCCTGGCTCGAGGCCGAAAGCGGACTCGCCGTCGGCGAGTTCGGCCTCGCGTTCTGTCCCGAGCGCACGATGAGCGGGCGGGCGCTCGAGGACATCACCGGGGCGTACCCGAAAGTCGTCGGCGGCGTCGACGCCGAGAGTCGGGACGCCGCCGAACTGATCTACGGGGAGATCACCGACAACGAGGTGATCCCGGTAGCCGACGCGACGACCGCGGAGTGCGTGAAAGTGTTCGAGGGGGTGTATCGCGACGTCAACATCGCGCTGGCCAACGAACTCGCGCGGCTGGCCGACGAGCTCGCGGTCGACGTCACCGACGCCATCGAGGTGGCCAACACTCAGCCGTTCTGTGACATCCACGACCCCGGGCCCGGCGTCGGCGGCCACTGCATCCCCTACTACCCCTACTTCCTCATCTCGGAGTTCGACGGGCCGACGCCGCTCATGCGGACCGCCCGCCGAGTCAACGACGCGATGCCGCGGTTTACCGTCGAGAAGACTGCGGCCGAACTCGCGGACGCCGGCCGCAAGCTCGCCGGCAGCACCGTCGTCGTGCTGGGACTGACCTACCGGCCGGGCGTCGACGAGACGCGCGCCTCACCGGGAATCGACGTCGCCGAGCAACTCCGGGACCGGGACGCGGACGTCTACGCCGTGGACCCGGTCTGTACGACGCCGCCGCCCGACGGTGTGGGCCGACTCGAACTGGCCGAGGTGGCCGACGTCGACCCCGACGCGGTCGTGCTGGTCACGGCTCACGAGGCCTTCGAGTCGCTGGAGTGGGACGCGCTCGGTGACGCGGTGGTCGTCGACGGCCGGCGCGCGCTGTCCGTCGACGACAGCGTGCGCTCCGTCTACGCTATCGGTGACGGGTCGGGGACGAACAGATAGAACGGCCTTCGGGCGTCTTCTCAGTATTCGGAGCGGTCGCGCACGAGTATCTCGCCCGACGCGTGGACCGTAATCTCGTGGCCGGCGAGTTCGAAAATCACGCGACCGGGTCCCTCGTTGTCTGTGAACAGGCTGTCGAGCGCGTCCGGGTCGACGACGTCGTACAGCGGCTGTCGAATGTCGACCGGCGAGACACCGTTCGCTTCCGCCAGCGCCTCGACCACGCTGACGCTGATCGAACCGTGCCCGTCGTGGGCCGTCCGATGAACCACGACGTCTCGACGTCCGAACCTATCGCCTTCTCTACTGTTCGTGTTCCCCTCACTCATTTCGATTCACCGTCTCCCACCTTCGTCGGATCGATGTCTCCCATCTCGATAGGCAGTGCAAATTCCAGCCATAAAATATTCTTCGGTTCGTCGTTATAGAACCGCGCGCCGCCGGTCTCGCCTTCCGAGGAATTACCATAAACTAAATTATGTTTGTTGTTGTGATTATCCGAGATAAATGTGACTACCGATCCTCCAGTTTATAAACCGGTGTCCACCTCTCAGAGAGAGATATTCACTCGCGACTGAAAAAGTAATTAATGAATATTTCGGAAACCGATATTTACACTTCCTTCAGTGACTGTTCAATCAGGAAATATTAAGTGGTGCCGACTTCTGTACCCAGGTGGCGCAATACACTCTGTGGAGGGGTCTCCAGCGCCGGGGTACGGACCGATGACGAGATATCAATCACACCTACCGACCGAGAATCAGGCGATAAGTACCGATTTCCGGCGGTCGCGACCGCCGATTCGAGCCAGCGATGAGTAGTAGCTCGCGCGCGCGATGGGGGGAGTCGCCGTCCGGACAGACGACCCGGCGGTTCGCCGAGTGGGGTGACCGCTGATGTCGTCGAAGCCACACCAGTCGGTGACGCCCGACGGACTCGCCGGGAACCGATCGGACGCGAGCGACGATTCACAGTCGGAAGACGGCGCCGAGGAGTCGGACCAGGCGGTTGCTGAGCTGTCGCTCGACCACATCTTCGAAATCCTGAAAAACGAACGCCGGCGGACCGTCCTGCACTACCTCGCCGACAACGAGGGGGCGGTTTCGCTCGGAGAGCTCGCCGAACACGTCGCCGCGGTCGAGAACGATACCACGGTCGCTCGTGTCACGTCGAAAGAGCGCAAGTGCGTCTACGTCGGGCTCTATCAGTGTCATCTGCCGAAGATGGACGATATGGACATCGTCTCGTTCAACCAGAACCGGGGAAAGATCGAGGTCGGCCCCAACGCCGACGCGTTGTACGCCTACCTCGAGAACTCGGACTCGCGTGACCGCCAGTGGCCGCTGTACTACGGGGCGGTCGCCGCGCTGGGGGGCGCGTTACTGCTACTGAGTCACGTCGGAGCGAGCACCGTCGGATTGACCCCCACCGCCGTCGCCGTGGTCTCGTTGCTCGGCGTCTCGACCTGTGCCGCCCTCGAACTGGGCACGCGGGACGAGGACGACTGAGACGCGCGCTCCCGATATTTTTTCGACGCCGCGCCAACCGCGAGTAGTCGGTATGGGCTGACTGCGTTCTGGAGCGGCGAGGCACTGGCTGCTCGTCACATTGAGACGGGGACGAGAACGACTGGAGACGGGGACGAGAACGCGGCTCGGCAGACAGCCGCCCCGACCGACGAGTCGACCGCTCAGCGAACGACCGCGAGGTCGACGAACGCGGGTTCCTGAGCGGTGATCCAGGTCGCCATGCGCTCGTGGTCGTCGCTCTCTTCGGGGTAGATCGTACACTGGTTCGGAGCGTCCTCGTATCGCTCCACGACCGCGCGCAGGGATGGGATATCGGCCCGGTGGTCCGGTCGTCTGGTACTGTCCGTCGACATAGGCGTGCTCACACCCCTTGCCGACATTGTAATAGGTCGTTTACCCCGGCCCAGTGGCCGATTGACGCCCGGGCGATACCCGTCTCAGGGCCGGTAACAGTACGATTCGCGCCCGCCGACGAACGCGCGGGTCACCGTCGGCGTCGGCTCGGGGTCGACGACGGCGACGTCGGCGCGCGCGCCGGGTTCCAGGCGTCCGCGGTCGTCGAGGCCAGCGACCGCGGCCGGTTCGCTCGTCACTCGCGCGACTCGCTCCGAAAGCGACTCGCCGGTGTCGACGAACACCGATTCGAGCAGCGACTGCGGGCGGTAGTCGGAACAGAGCGCGTCGACGAGTCCGTCCGCGATGGCCTCGCGGGCGTCGAGGTTGTCCCAGAGACTCCCGCCGCGGACGACGTTCGGTGCGCCCATCGCCGTCGCCACGCCGAGTTCGTGGGCGCGCCGGGCGGCCTCGATGGTCAGGGGATACTCGGCGAGGGCGACCCCGTCGGAGACGGCCCGCTCGACGGCCGCGGCGTCCGCGTCGTCGTGTGACGCCAGGACTACGTCCGCGTCCGCCAGCCCGTTCGCGAGGTCGCTCGCACGCTCGCGCCTCCGTTCCGCCGGGACCGCTGCGCGCTCGCGACCGAGCCGTTCGACCGCGTCGGCGGCCGCGCCGCGTCCGTCGGCATATCGCCGCTCGAAGGCACCCTCGTCGTCGAACTGGCCGCTCTCGGGGACGTGGGCCATCAGGGAGACGATATCGACGACGTCCCGGTCGGCGACGTCGCGGACTTCGGCGACCGACGCGGGGTCGGTCACCTCACAGCGGGCGTGAAAGCGGTGGTCCGCGGCGAGGCCGTCCTCGCGCTCGATGGCGTCGAGCAGGTCTGTCGCGACGTCGATCGAGCGGTTCTTCTCGGGGGCGTCTTCGAAGGCCACGGCGTCGAACTTCGTGGTGACGCCGGCACCGATCGTGTGTCTGTCGGCGACCCGGAGCGCGGACCGAACGGGGATCCGTTCGCCCGAGCGAGGACTGAGAAACCGCTCGACGTCGTCGCCGTGGAGGTCGACCAGTCCGGGGATCACGTATCGACCCTCGGCGTCGATCCGACGGTCGAGGTCTGACGCGTCTCCCGGCGTGGCCCGGACTGCCGCCACGCGCTCGCCGGCCAGCACGAGTTCGCCCCCCTGTAGCACCCGGTCCGGTGTGACGATGGTTCCACCGACGATTCCCGTTCGAGTCGTGTCCATATCCCGTGTCCTCGTCGGATGCGAGGTTTGTTATCCGTCGATTAAACGCCCGGTCGTGAGGTGGCGACGCCCGACCCGGCGACGCCGTCTGACCGGCGTCCCCCTCGCTGAGAGCAGTGGTCGGGAACCGGTGTATCGAACCCGCGGCCGGAACCCGGGACACCGACAGGGGGCAGCCCGGGACAGCGACAGGGGCGGTGGGCAGGCACGCGACACCGGGTTTCGACCGTGCCACTGGCCGGACAGGCTCGCTGGAGACCCCAGTCCGTCACGCGCCGGCCGATCGGCCGACCACGGGCAGGTACTCCCGCCCGTGGTCGGCCACCGCGCTTCCGTTCGGCAACGGTGTGGACCGCGCTGCCGTTCGGCGGCGGTGCGGACCGTCTTCCCTTCCCCCGCCTGACGCCTCGGGCTGAACTGGCATTGTTAGCCACCGTATACGGCGACGAGCGGAGTCCGGGCCCGGTGTCAGGCGCTCTCTTCGCCGGCCGAAGGGGAGTACTACGGCGTCTCGCGCCGACGAGACGCGGGGCGGCGCCCGTGAGGGGGGTCTCGGGGACGTCTCGAGCGATAGTCGGTCATTACCGCACGGACTCGGCGTGAACGGTAGCGGCGGTTTATGAGGCTTTCACGGGAGATATCGGATGCCGTCGACCCACTGACCGGCCCACTAGATGCGCCCGAACCCCTGTGCATGCGGGCGGCGACTCGCCGCCCGACCGTGCCGGTCGCCCGATGCGTGGCACTCCAGCCCGGCCACGCGGGCTGACGGCTGTGCCTGCCGCGGTATTCCGGAGTTTCCGGGCGCCGCCCGCCGCCCACCGGACGGCGTCCGGGTCCCGATCCACCGCTTTCCGTTCTCGCCGTGCCGACGCCGCTCCGGACTCAATGGTCGAGCTGTCACTCCCCACCGACAGTCGTATCACCGCGCCGTCCGTTCGCAGGCCCATGGGTTCGGACGGGGGCGCCGCGGCCGACTCGGGCAAGGTGGCGCGGCTGATCGACCGCTACGGCCTCGACGGAACGGGCGACGACCTGGTCGCCCGCTGGACCGGCGACGGCGCCGAGCGGTCGAGTCTCAGGGAACTGGCGGACTGGTTCAACCGGGAACTGCTTCGCGTCTCGATGGTCCGGGCCGGGATGAACCCGATGGACCGCACCGTCGAGCACCACCACGACGCGCTCACCGACACCGAGGGCAGCGAGGGTCACCGGACCGAAGTCCGCAACGAACTCGCCCGCGCCGGCGTCGACGTCGACGCGTTGCTCGCCGACTTCGTCTCCCACCAGTCGGTCCATACCTACCTCACGCGGGTCCGGGGAGCGCGCTCGCCGACCGAGAACACCGCCCCGGTCGCCAACGACGTCCAGTCGATCCGGCGCCTGCTCGGCCGGACGACCACTGTCGCCGACGACGCCCTCGAACGCCACCGCACCGCCGACCGCATCGCCCTCGGCGAGTTCGACGTCCTCGTCGACCTGCGCGTCATCTGTCGCGACTGCGGCACCGACAGCGACGTCGTCTCCCTCCTCGAGGAGGGCGGCTGCGACTGCGAGAGCGACGACTGACAGATTTCTGCCTTTTCACCACTCGTATATAAAAAATGTTACTTTAGACCGGATCTACCGCCACGTCGACAGTCGAATGCGGCGTGAGAGTGCTACGACTGTACCGAATCCGATGACTGACTGTCCTCCCCCCACTCTCGATCTCGGTTTGATACCACCTGGGAATGCGATATTCTTCCGTTTCACTGCCTCTCAGCCGTCGACAGAGCTACGAGCTGTCGAGCGGAGTGTGTCAGAACAAGACTTATAACTGCAAAGATATAATTTCGCGTTACGGTGCGCCGACGAGGACGAACGTGCTCTCGGTGTCGCCGTTGGTGATCTGGCGTTCGCTCTCGGGCGGGAGGCGGATAGCCTCGCCCGCTTCGAGGGGGACGTCTTCGCCCTCGACGGTGACGGTCGCGGCGCCCTCGACCAGGACGTACACTTCTTCCTGACCGTCCGCTGCGTGGTCGTGGGGTTTCCCCTCCCAGCCCGGCTCGACGTCGAGGACGGAGACGCCGAAGTTCTCGCAGTCGAGCGGCTCACGCAGGAAGCGCAGGCCGCCGCCGACCGGTTCTACGTCGTCGGTGTCGACTCTCGTGTACGACATCACGCTCGCGTTCGGCCGCGAGGGGGAAGTTCGCTTCGGCCCGGTAGCTACGCTCGGCTACGCGTCGGGGATCGACTTCGTTCGGTTACGCGTCGGGAATCGTCACGTCGTGGGTGAGCGTGCCGACGCCTTCGATCTCCACTTCGACGGTGTCGCCGTCCGAGAGCGGGCCGACGCCGGCCGGTGTCCCAGTCGAGACGATGTCTCCCGCCTCCAGCGTGAGGTAGGTCGTTATCTCCTCGATTAGTTCCGGGACGGAGAAGATGAACTCCTCGCGCGTCGAGGACTGCTTCGTCTCGCCGTTCACGCGGAGTTCGATGCTCGCGTCCTCCGGGACGTCCTCGGGGGGTGCGATGGCCGGGCCGATCGGGGCGGCGCCGTCGAAGGCCTTGCCGCGGATCCAGTTCTGTTCGACGTCCTGGTCGTCGCGGTTCGAGATGTCGTCGAGGCAGGTGAACCCGCGGACGACGTCCCAGACGTCGTCGGCGTCGACGTCCTTGCACTGGTGGTCGATGACGACGCCGAACTCCGCCTCCCAGTCGATCCGGTCTTTGCCGGCGGGGAGGGTGACCTCGGAGTTGGGTGTGGCGACGGCGTTGGGGCCCTTGAGAAAGAGCAGGGGACGGTCGGGGATCTCGGCGTTCGACTCGGCGGCGTGGTCGGCGTAGTTGAGGCCGACACAGACGATCTTCGAGGGGTCGCAGGGCGCGAGCAGGTCGACCTCGTCGTGGTCGTAGGTCACGTCGCCGAAACTGACCGTTTCGTCGTCGTAGGCCCCGGTCCGGACGGCGCCGGCGGGGTCGCGGAATCGTGCGTGTCGCATACGTCAGCGGATGACGAGGCCGCCGGCAAAACCGTTCCGTTCGCCCGCGGGACCGCCCCGGTCGTTCATCTGGGGCCGGCATCGGTCACGGGGCGTATACGTTCGGGCTCCTTCTCACGAACTGAGAGCACCGAACGGGGTTGATAGGTGAACTGGGCCTTTGCGCGGATATGGAGCCGCAACCGCCACCGGGAATACAGGTTCGACTGGCCGTCGACGCCGCCGAGGCGTGTCCGGTCGCCGCGGCGACGGCAGGTGAGGCGACCGGCGGCGCGGCGAGCGCCCGGTCGGTCTCGTGGAGCAGGGCCGGCGACGGCAACCGCGTCGTCGAAGAGTTCGACCTCGTCGGCGGTCGGGGTTCAGACGAGCCACCGGCCGGGACGGCCGCGGCAGACTCCCCCGCTGACGCGCCCCCGGAGGGCCTCCCGGCCGACGCGTCGGTCGTGTTCGAGACCGACGACACACGGCGCGTCCGCTTCGAACGGAACGGGACCGACTGTGCCTGCGATGCGGTCGAACGCCACGGAGCGCCGGTCATCGACGTCAACGCGACCGGAGGGACGCTCCATCTCACCTTCCACGCGGCGGACGTGGAGACGGTTCGCGAGGTGGTTACCGACCTCCGCGAGGGGTTCGGCTCGGTGCGCATCGACCGACTGGCTCGCACCGACGAGGAGCCGGCCGACCGCGTCGCCGTCGACAGGGGGCAACTGACCGACCGCCAGCGGGAGGTCCTCGAGACGGCCATGGAGATGGGCTACTTCCAGCGGCCGCGCGAGGCCAACGCCACGGAAGTCGCCACGGCGCTGGACATCTCCCCCTCGACGTTCGCCGAACACCTCGCGTCGGCCCAGTCGAAGGTGCTCGGGTCGCTGCTGGAAGGATCGGCGTGACCGCGCGACGGTCTTCCCCGAACATATTCCTCTTGCCGAACATATTTGGAAAAGAGACTGTGGATAATTTTTATCACTCCGGGAGGTTCAGTCGAGACACATCTCCCCCTCGACACAGTAGTTACGGACTGGAAGGTCGTCGAGGCGCTCGCCAAACTCGGCGGCGAGCGCGCCGAGCGCGCGGCCCTGGAGATCGCCGAGGACGACGTGGGCCCGCGCCGAGGCCATCGTCGCGCTCGACCGACTCGACCGCGAGGCACACACCGAGCGCATCAAGGCCGCGCTCGACGACGACCACCACGCGCCGCGGCGCAACGCGCTCGTCTCGATATTCAAACACCGCGGCGAGGACGCGCTCGAACCGCTGCTCGACGCCACCGACGACGAGAGCGAGCGGGACGCGCTCGTGGTCGACCTGCCGTCCGGGACGGGCGACGTGGTGCTCACGACCTTACAGGTGGTCGGCCTCGACGGCGTCGTCTTTGTCACCACGCCCTTCCACGCGGCGGTCACCGACACCGCCCGCTCGCTGGAGTTGTTCCGCGAGAACGAGGTGCCCGTCTCCGGCGTCGTCGTCAACATGGCCGGATTCACGTGTCCGTCCTGCGGCGACGAACACGACCTCTTCGAACACGGTGACCCGCTGGAGGGCATCGACGCACCCGTCCTCGCCGACCTCGACTTCGACCCCACGGTCCAGGGCACCCCCCGGCCCGGTGCGGTCCCGGACCCACTGCGAACGCTGGGGGAGGACGTCCACGAGCGCGTCACAGACATCTGGGCGGCGGACGTGCCCGAGGAGGCCGTCGACCTGCGCGGCGTCGACGCGGAGGCGCGCCACAAGCGCGTTCGCGCGGGGTTCGAGGCGCGCTCGAGCGGCGAGTCCTTCGCCCTGGTCAGCGACCGCGACCCGACGCCGGTTCGCTCCTTTCTCGCCTCCCTCTCCGACGACGTCGAGGACCCGGGTGACCTGGAGCCGTTCGCCGTCGAGCGACTGAATCCCGAGATATGGGTGCTCGAGACCGAGCGGCCGTAAGTGCCAGCGGGGCGCCCGTGAGCGACAGCGGGGCGCCCGTGAGCGACAGCGGGGCGATTCCGGACCGCGCGGGAGCGGTCACTCCTCGTAGGGCTGGACGACCACGAAGCCCCCGGATCCGGTGAACTCCATCTGGATGGCCTCGCCGGAGGTCTGGCCGACTTCGAGTTTCTTGTTGGTCGCGATGGCGGGGTCGAGGCCGGCGCTCCAGGCGACGGTGGCGTCGGGGTCCGTGTTCACCGGCGGCGTCAGCACGAGCGGGTCGCCGTGGGTCGTCAGCGCGACCAGTCCGGGACCGGTGAGGTAGACGTTCGTCAGGCCGCCGGAGACGGCCTCGGAGACGCTCCCGACGGTGTTTATCTCGTAGTCGATGTCCGACTCGAACGAGAGGATGTCGTCGCCGCTGACGGAGATCGATTCCCCGTCGTCGAGTTCGAGTACCTGTACCTTCTTGCCCTGGTCGGCGACGTAGAGGTGGCCGTTCCCCTCGGCTTCCATCACCGGGGTTCCCTCGCTGGCGACCGCTTCCTTGATGAATCCGGTGACCCCGCCCTCGGCGGAGGACTTCCCGGTGAAGGTAAAGTCGCCCGTGTAGCCGATCATCGACCCGGCCTTGACCATCACCGAGCCGTCGACGGTCACGTCGAGCGTGTAGCTGTTCTCCGTCTGGAACCGTTCGTCGGAGTCGGTGGGTGCGTGCTCCGACGCGAATCTGTCTACGTCCATGCGTTCACTCGGCGTGACGTGCCGACGGCCGATATAACTCGTCGCAGCGTTTCAGTGACAGCAACACCGCCGCGCCGAACTGGCCGCCTTCCCGTCGCTTTTACCGACCCGCCGCGAACGGACGCCAATGGGTTCGCAGGGATTCACCGAGGTGACGCGGCTCGCCGCCGCTCGCGAGGCACTCCTCGCGGCCGTCGACCCGCCCGACGCGACCGAGTCGGTCGCCGTCGCGGACGCCGCCGGACGGACGCTCGCCGAGGGCGTCGCCGCGACGCGTGACGTGCCGGGGTTCGACCGCGCGGCGATGGACGGCTACGCCCTCCGAGCAGCGGACACTCACGGCGCGAGCGAGCGCTCGCCGGTCAGGCTCGACCTCGCGGGGGGCGCCGCGGGGCAGGACGAGGAAGTGACGGTCGGCCCGCGACAGGCGGGGTACGTCCACACGGGGAGTCCGCTTCCCGACGGTGCGGACGCCGTCGTCAAAGTCGAGCGGACCGAGAAACGGGGCGACGCCGTCGAGGTTTCGCTGTCGGTCCCGCCGGGCAACGACGTCGCACCCGCCGGCGAGGACGTCGAGAAGGGCGCCCACCTCTTCGACGCCGGCCGTCGCCTGCGCGTCTCCGACCTGGGGCTGCTCAAGGCCGCCGGCCACCGGACTATCGGGGTCGCGCCCCGGCCGACCGTGAGCGTGATCCCGACCGGCGAGGAACTCGTGGAGTTCGACCCCGGCTACGGCGAGACGACCGAGACCAACGGCCTCACCGTCTCGCGACTGGCCGAGCGCTGGGGCGGCGAAGCGACCTATCGCGACATCGTCGGTGACGACGCCGACGCGCTCGCCGACGCCATCGCGGGCGACACCGACCACGATATCGTCGTGACGACCGGCGGGTCCTCGGTGGGCGAGCGAGACTTGCTCCCCGACGCTGTCGGCGACCTCGGCGAGGTGCTCGTCCACGGCGTCGCGCTCAAACCCGGCCATCCCGTCGGCTTCGGCGTCGTCGACGGCACGCCAGTGCTGACGCTGCCCGGCTATCCCGTCTCCTGTCTCGTGACTGCGTTCCAGTTGTTGCGCCCGGCCATCGCCGACGCGGGCGGCTTCGAACTCGAAGAGTTTCCGGCGTTCGAGGCGACGCTCGACGCCAAGATCGCCGGCGAGGTCGGCACGCGCTCGTTCGTTCGCGTCCGTCGGACGGACGACGTTGAGGACGGAGAGGCGGATTCGCTCCCGACCGTCGAACCGGTCCGCGGGGGTGCGGGCGTCCTGTCCTCCGTCGCCGCGGCCGACGGCTGGGTGGTCGTCCCGGAGAACCTGGAGGGCGTCGCCGCCGGCGAACCCGTGACTGTCCAGCGGTGGGAAGCGTTTCACTGAATCCGTCGCTCGAATTACTGCTGGCGGTCTCGCTCCCTCCAACACGCGACACTCCAGCGCTCTCGTATCGGATTACGTCGATAGAGGTGTCGCTCAGCGGGGGCGCCGATCGGAGAAGGGCCTGTCCTCCCCGCTCAAACTGTCTCGGGATGACCGGGAAGACCGGGCCAGGCCCACGTTATCGATCTCCCCGCACAATCAAAAAGTGTTGGTTTGTCACGAAAGAAATCTACTACATCGCTGATTGTTTTTACTCGGTCGGTAGAAAATACTGAACGTCCACTCTCATTCGGGCCGCTCGTGCGACCAGAACGTCTCCTCGACGGTGACTTCCTTTTTGAACAGCGGCACCTCGTCCTTGAGTCGGTCGATGCCGTCCTCGACAGTCTCGAAGGCCTCCGCGCGGTGGCCCGCCAGGACGACCACGAAGACGATGTCCTCGCTGGCCGTGACGACGCCGGTGCGGTGGTGCAGGCGCACTTCCTGGACGCCCTCGCGCGCTTCGAGTTCCTCGCGGATGGTCGCCATCCGCTCCTCGGCGACGCCGTCGTACTTCTCGAACTCGAGGCTCTCGGTCGGGTCGTCGTCGGGGTCTTCCTGGACCCGGACCCGCCCGGTAAACGTCGCGATGGCCCCCGCGTAGCGCGCCCGGTCGGACTGTTTGACCTCGGCGACGAGCGACCCGAGCGTCTCGAAGGGGTCGCGTTTGTGGAGCGTCTCGACGAGCGCGTCGACGTCGACGGCGTCGGCTTCGGGGGCCTCGAGGACCGTCTCGCCGGCCGTCTCGCGGTCGCCGAGGACGACCGTCGGGATGTCGGCGCTGCTGTAGCCCTCGACGAGCGCGTAGTCGTAGTCGGCCGCGAGGTCGGCGAGCGTCTCGTCGAGGGTGCGCTCGGCGCCAGTGGCGAACCAGCCCTCGTCGTCGGTGATCCCGTAGGTGGCCGCCGCGCCCGCGGCGCGGTGGCGGGCGGTGTGTTCCCCCTCGGTGTCCACGTCGGGGTTCGTCCGGAGGGGGTTGACCGTCGCGACGCGCCCCCGCCGGGCGAGCCGTTCGGCGAGGCGCTCGACGAGCGTCGTCTTCCCCGTGTCCGAGTGGCCGGCGATCCCGAGAACCCTCATACTACCGCGTGGGCGCTCCTGGCCCATAGGGGTAGCGACATATGCAATCGTCGCGTACGGCCGAGCGATGCCCGACTCGCCTTCGACGGACGACTCGCGCTCGACGGGCGAATCGCCCGCGGTCCGCGGCGTCGTCCTCGCCGGCGGCGCGAGCACGCGCTTCGGCGAGGGGGACAAGGCCCTCGCGACGCTCGACGGCCGGCCGCTCGTCGCGCACGTCGTCGAGAGCGTCGCCGCCGCGACCGACGGCCCGCCCCTCGTGTCCGTCGCCGACGAGTCCGATGGCGCCCGACTGCGCGACGCGCTCGGGGGGACGTCCGTCGAGACAGTCGTCGACGTGCCCGCCCTCTCGGGGCCGCTGGCGGGTATCTACGCGGCCGCGGAGACGGTCGAGGCGGACTGGCTGTTCGTCTGCGCCTGCGACATGCCGCTCGTTTCGGCCGCGGGGATCGCCGCGGTCCGCGACGCGGCAGCGCGCTCTGCCGCGGTCGCGACCGACGACGGCGCCGCCCCGGACGCTCTGGTCCCGGTCGTCGACGGCCGCGACCAGCCGCTACACGCCCTCTACCGACGGCGCGCGCTCGACCGCGCTCGCCCCGCCCTCGCCGCTGGCGACGCGATCATGGCCCTGCTCGACGAACTGCGCGTCGAGCGCGTCACCGCGGCGGACCTCGACCTGTCCGACGCGACGGCGACGCTCGCCGCCGCGACGACGAACGTGAACACGCGCGAGGACCTCGACGCGGTGCGCGAGCACCAGTGCGAGTGACAGCATCGCGTCGCAGCGCCCTCACGCCTCGTCGAGTCGGTGCCCGCAAGCGCACTCGCCGATGCAGTAGCTGGTCTCGGCCGGCGAGACGTCGACGCCCATCGCCGCCAGCGACGACATCGCCGAGCGCTCGCCGTCGACGGCGGGCCGCACGCGCGCCGCCGTCGCGCCGTAGGGCCGCGCTCCCACGTCGATCCGCGCCGTCACCTCGCCGGCCCCGTGGTCGATCACGGCCACCTCGTCGCTACTTCTGACGGGGACGTAGAGTTTCGCGTGGGCCGGGTCCCACGTCCCCGCGTAGGCCGACCCGCCGAGGTCGATCCGCCTGGTGACTCGCTCGCCGGGGATGTCGACGACGGTCACGTCGTTCGACCCCGGCGTGAAGACGTAGCCGGTGTCGGAGTCCGGGCCGACCTCGCTGGTCAGGGGACGCCGGCCGAGGTCGTCCTCGCTGGTGAGCCGAGTCAGTTCCACGGGCGCGGCGGGGTCGCTCGTGTCCCAGACGCTCTCGGTGCCCGCCGCGCCCTCGTTGTGTTCGACGAGCAGCCGGTCGCCGTCCGGCGCGACCGTTCCCATCCACGGCGCCGCCGCGCCGTCGGCGTCGGCCGCCACCGGGTCGACCGCGATCTGTGTCTCGATCTCGAACGCCTCGACGTCGATGACGGTGAGCGTGTCGCCGTAGAGGTCGGGGACGTAGGCGTACTCCCCGTCGGGATGGATCGTCACGTCGCAGGGGCCGGGCCCGTCGTTGTCGCCGCGACCGCCCTCGCCCGTCCGGTCGATCTCCCCTGTGATCTCGCCGAACGACTCCGAGTCGGGGTCGGCGTCGATGCGGAACTGCGTGTGGCTCCCGTCGCGGGCGCTGACGACCAGATGCGCGCCGTCGGGGGTCACCTCCTGCCAGTTCGCGCCCGACCCCGTCTCCTGGCTCGCGACCTGTCGCAGGCCGCCGGCGGTCAGCGCCCGGACCCCGCGGCCGACGTTGCACCAGAGCGGATCCCCCGGATCCTTCGCCAGTCCCGGCGTGTACTGGTTGGACGGAAAGGACGACGTCAGGTCGAGGTGGCGCGTCCCGACCAGCGAGTCTGTCGCGGGGTCGATCACGCTCACTGTCCCGTCACCGGTGTTGAACACGAAGACGGCGTCGACCGCGACGCTATCGGCGGTCGCCGTCGCGGTCGGCGTGGCAGTCCCGCCGCCGTCACCTGATCCGTCGCCCCCGCTCCCGCCGGAACAGCCCGCGGTCAGCGCCGCGCCGGCCGTCGCCGACCCCGCCAGCAGTCGGCGCCGGGACACCGCGCGGCCGCCCCGCCTGCCGCCGCGATTCGGGTACAGCGGGTCGTCGCGGCCCACATTCCCGTCTCCCGCGTCACTCTCGTCGCCGTCGGTCATGGGTTCCCTATCGGCCGTGCGAGAAAATAGCTGGCGGCGGTCGTCCGCGACCCCCGCCAGACCGCTGTCGGTACCTGCCGCGCCGTCTGCGCCGTCAATCCGAGACCGATATCCCGCCGAAGGCGACGAAGCCGGTGACGACCAGGTCCACCTCGTCGTTGACGTTCTCGGTGCGGGCGCGTTCGTCGGTCGCGGCGCCGAGGATCGGCAGGACTTCCATGCGGACGTTCCACTCGCGGGGGACGACGACGTCGACGCCGCCGAACAGCGCGACCGCGTTGACCCGCGCCGGGCGGTTGGCGATCTCGGCGTCTCGGAGGTCGAGTTCGGTCCCGCCGAAGGCCGCGGTCAGGTCCGCCCCGGTGAACGACTTCGAAGTGTTGCGCCGCTCGACGCCGCCGAAGGCGGCGAACGCGGAAGTGTGTGAGTCTTCCGTGGCGGTCACGCGCGAGCGGTACTGCCCGAGGATGACCGACGCGCCGAAGGCGATGAGCAGGACCGGCCAGAACGCGACCACCTCGTCGGTCGTCGCGTAGTCGAGCGCGACCAGTTGCCACGCCGCCGCGACGCCGATCAGCACGACCGGACCGACGAGGTTGCGAAAGCGGCTCTGGACGAGCGCCCACACGCCGACGAGAACGAACAGCGACGGGACGTAGACGACCAGTTCGGCCGTCTCGAGCACGCCGGTCGTGTCGAGCAGGAGCAAGACACCGATCAGGACGACGATGGCGCCGAACAGCTGTTGACTGGTCGGGAGCCGTCGACCGCGCGAGGTTGTCGTAGCCATACTGATACGTACGCCGGGACCCACGATAAAGCAGTACTGTCGTTTTCCCGGAGTGAGAACTCGTACCCGATACAGCCGTCTGCGATAATCTCGGCCTACGTCGCGTATCCCGTTGCTATCACACATCACTATACGTATAAGTCATCACCGCGCGTCTGTTCGGGTATGGCTCGCAAGATTACGATGTTCGAACTGCACTTCGACGGCGCACACATCGGCCCGACCTTCGGCGACTCGACGGAGGAACCGGACGCGGTCGTGGACGAAATGACTACAGCGGTCGAGTCGGCCGACGCGGCCGGAGCGGACGTGACCGACGTCACCGAGACGGTCGACGCTGAGTCCGGCGGGTCCGGCTGGGGACGACGGTTCGTCGTCCTCGCGGTCGTGGTCGGAGCCGTCGCGGCCGGCCGGGCCGCGGTGCGACGGGTCCGGTCGGACGACGTCGAGGAGGAAATCGTCGTCGAGGCCGACGACGAGGAACTGACCGACGAACCGACGACGCCCTGACCATCGGAAGACGTCTCGCTCCCTCGGGGTCGCCCTGACACCTCGCCGAACGAGGGTCGAGCTTTATCTGTCGGTGTGTCGAATTCTCGGGTATGAGTCCCTCCAGGACGGACGGAAGCGGTGGCGCACCGGCGGTGGACCTCGCCATCGAGGCGGTGGATCTGACGAAACGCTACGGCGACGTGGTCGCAGTTTCGGAGCTGGACCTGGCCATCGAGCCCGGCACCGTGTACGGCTTTCTCGGCCCGAACGGCTCCGGCAAGACGACGACGATGCGGATGCTGACGACGCTGACCCGCCCCACGAGCGGCGAAGCGCGCGTCATGGGTGTCGACGTGCGCGACCGCGCGGCCCTCATCGAACACATCGGCTACCTCCCCGAGGAGCCGCCGCTTTTCGACGAACTCACCGCCCGTGAGCAACTGCGCCACACCGCCGCGCTCCACGACATCCCCGGCGAGCGCGCCGACGAGCGCATCGCGACGTACCTCGACCGCTTCGACCTCGCCGACGCGGCCGACCGCCGTCTCGAGGGCTTCTCGACGGGGATGCGCAAGAAGGTCGGCCTGATCCAGAGCGTGCTGCACGAACCGAGCGTCATCTTCCTCGACGAACCGACCAGCGGGCTCGACCCTCGCGCCGCCCGGACGGTCAAGGACCTCATCCCCGAACTGACCGACCGCGAGACGACTGTCTTCCTCTCGACGCACATCCTCTCGGTGGTCGACGAACTCGCCGACACCGTCGGCGTCCTCGACGACGGCTCCCTCGTGGCCGAGGACTCGCCCGACGCGCTCAAACACCGCGCCGAGCGCGGCAGCGAGGGGACCCTGGAGGACGTCTTCCTCTCGATCACCGCCGACCACGCAGAGGAGTACGCGGGAGCGGGCGAATCCGACGAGAGCGACGCGGCCGATAGCGACGCGCCGGTCGCCCAGAGCGACGGTGGCACCGACAGCGACGGCGGCACCGACAGCGACGGTGGCACCGACAGCGACGCCGTAGCGGTGGATTCGCCGGAGCGTGACCGCGACCGATGAGCGCCGTCTCGCACAGCCTCCGGCTCGCCCGGATCGACGTCACGCGGACGGTCCGCAAGAACACCGACTGGCGCGACAGCGCCTCCGCGGCCGTCAGCGTCGTGATGTACGTCCTCCTGATCGGCGCGGCGACGCTCGGCGGTGGCTACCTCGCCTCGCAACTGGGAGAGACGCTCGTCGAGAGCGGCACGGGCGCGTTCGGCGTCGGCTCGCTCGACGCGATGGGCGTCGTTCGCGGCGTCTTCGCGCTGTTCTGGCTGGTGATCACCGTGATCTACGCGGTCCGCGCGGTCGGCCAGCGTGGGACGCTCGCCCAGCCCGAGGGGATCCTGACCGTCGTTCCGACCGTCGAGGCGGTCGCCGGCGTCCTCCTCGCCGAGTACGCCTTCTTCCTGCTGTGGACGCTCCCGCCCGCCGTCGGTGTGGGTGCCGGGCTCGCTCTCGGAACGGGACAGGTCTGGCCGGCGCTCGCGCTCCCGCTTGGCGTCGCGGGCGCCGGCGTCGCCGCGGTCGGGATCGGCTACCCGCTGGGTCTGGGGATCCGCCACGTCGCAACCCGCTTCGCGTTCGTCGCGCGTAACAAGAGTGCGATCGTCTTCGCCGTCTTCGTCGTCTACTTCGCGGTGCTCACCACGGGCGCCATCGACCAGCTGATGGTCCGGTTGTTCGAGCCGATGGGTCGTTCCCCGATCGGCTGGTACGCCGACCTCGTCCTCCTGGGGACGCCCGGACTCGGCGCGACCGCGGTCCGGGCGGGCGGTGCCGGCGCGGTCACGCTCGCGCTCGCGACCGTCTCCCTCGCGGTGAGTACGGTTCTCGCGGGAGTCCACTGGTTCTCCGATCCGGCGCTGGCCGGCGCCGAGGAACCGGTCGCCGAGGGCGACGCCGATCCGGGGATCGAGCGCCGACTGGCGCCGATACTCGGCCCCGCGACCGCGTCGCTCGTCGCGCTGTCGTGGCGCCGCGCGGTCCGGAGTCCCCTCAAACTCCTCTACGCCTTCTACCCGATGCTCGTTCTCGTCGGCGTCTTCGCGGACGTCCTCCAGACCGGCGAGGTGCCGACCTATCTGCCGTACGCGACGACGCTCTTTGTCGCCTGGGCCGCCGGGGTGATCTTCACGCTGAACCCGCTGGGCGACCAGGGCGCCGCGCTCTCCTCGACCCTGCTGAGCCCCGTCGATGGTCGGACGTTCGTCCGCGCGCTCCTCGTCGCCGGCCTCGTCGTCGCGATACCGCTCGGCACCCTCGCGACGGCCGCGGTCGCGTTCCTGAGTCCGATCGACCGGACGACTGCGGTCGGGCTGACAGTCGCCGCGCCGGTCGTGATGGTCGTCGCCGCGGGCCTCTCGGTCGGTATCGGGATGGCGTTCCCGAAGTTCGAGGCGACGAACGTCACCCGCTCGATGAAGACGGTCATCCCGAGTCTGTGGGCGTTCGTCCTCTTCACGGCCCACCTGCTCGCGACGGCCGTCTCCGCTCTCTTCGTGGCCAAGCCGCTCGCTCGCCAGTTCGCCGCCGGCCTGCTCACCTGGGTCCTCCCGTTCGGCCTCGACGTCTCCGCGCAGGGACTGTACTGGGCCGGCGCCGTCGCTATCGGGCCGCTCCTGGTCGCCCCGGTCGCGTCGTACCGCTACGCGGTCCGTCGGTTCGACCGCTACACAATCTCCTGACCTCCCGAGCGGTGCGGTCGGCCGCGCCTACCGCTGGGTCCAACGGGGCCCTCCGGCGGTGCTCGATGCCGCTTTCCTAACCGTTCCCTACTCCCGAGAACCGTACTCGCGCTTTATCTCCTTGGCGAGCCAACATATCTTCGGTGACTCAGAGATGGCGACGTCCACGACGCACGGCGGCGAGACAGTATCGATCGGCGAGACCGAAATCGCGAGCCACCGCCTCGCCGGGGGGCTGTTCATCGCGCTGGCCGCGGAGTTCGTGACAGCGATCATGCTCGCGGCGGCGATGGCGCCCGACTACGACTTCAACGAGGCGGCGATCAGCGACCTCGGCGTCATCAGCGAGACGGCGCTTCTGTTCAACGCCTCGCTGGTCTTCGTCGGCCTCTGCAACGTCGTCGGCGGCTACCTCTTCTACCGCGTCCACGGTCGGCGCTGGATCGCGGCGGTGTTCGCGCTCGCCGGCATCGGCGCCGTCGGCGCCGGCGTGTTCACGCTCGATTCAGAGGGGCTCCACGGCCTGTTCGCACTCGTCGCCTTCCTGGCGTTCAACGTCCAGGCGATCGCCACCGCTACTCGCCTCCGGGGCGCGATGCGCACGTTCTCGGTCCTCGCGGGCGTCCTCGGCCTCGTCTTCGTCGTCCTGATGGCGATCGGTGACGGCGGGAACACGGCCGCCTTCGGCGCTATCGGCCACGGCGGCACCGAGCGCATGATCGTCTACCCGGTGATGATCTGGCTTATCGCCCTCGGCGGCTACCTGCTCGGCCTGCGTGATACCGACTCGCTGGCGGGCGACGGCGACCGGACCGCCGGGCTCACCGACGCACCGGACGCGTCGGACTGATCCGGCAGCGATCGCGGGTCTGCGATGGCCCGTCAGTCGGCTATCGGTTGCCGGTCACATTTTTTCGCCGCCGATCCCCGGCGGCAGTCCCGTGTGTTTGACGCCCACCTGTTCGTCGATCGGGAGGCGGTAGACCCGGAAGCCCCGCTCCAGTTCGGCCTCCTCGAAGACCGCCGGCCGCCAGGCGTTTCCGAGCGCGTCCGCCACCTCGTCGACCGCGTCGTCGGGGACGCGTTCCAGCCGTCCGGTCAGTCGAACGCTCTGCCAGACGAACGGGGAGGAGGCGGTGTAGACCAGGAACGTCGCGGTCGACGCACGCTCGGTGAGGTCGGTTTTACGACTGGTCTCGCCGACGAGATACGAGAAATACAGCGTCCGGTCGCCGTCGTAGCCAAAGGACATCGGGAGCAGGTACGGCGCTCCCTCGGCCGGGAGTCCGAGCACGCCCATCCCCTGGCTCGCGAGGAAGTCCCGGACCTCTCCGTCGGTCATCCGCTCGACCCCCACCCGCTCGAGTTCGTCCAGTGCCATGGCTGAACCTACCGCGGACACGGAGATAAGTAGTCGGCAGATTATCACGTACCGGGAACCGGTAGGTGGTGATATCGACCGCCCGGGAGAACTACTATCGGGGACGCGAACGACGGACATGACAGGGGATGCTGACTGAAATCGCGCTGTTCGTGGTCGGAATCGCGCTGCTTGTCGCGGGCGCACAGCGCGCTGTTACCGCGGCGGCGGACCTGGCGCTGTACTACGGCGTCTCGAAGCTGTTCGTCGGCGTCACGGTCATCTCCGTCGGTACCTCCGTCCCGGAGATGACCACCTCTCTCTACGCTGCCTCCTACGGCGCGGGGGACCTGGTCGTCGGCAACATCGTCGGTTCCGAGACGGCCCAGATCACGCTCGCGATCGGCATCGTCGCGCTCGTCTCGCCCATCGTCGCCGAGCGGCGCAACGTGATGATCTACGGCGGCGCGATGGTCCTCTCGATGGTCATCATGATCCTCACGCTCGAGGACGGCGAGTTGATCCGCTCGGAGGGGTTCCTCATGATGCTCTCGTACGTCTTCTTCGTCTACACGCTGTACACGAACGAGGGCGGCGAGGAGGTCACCGAGGAAGTCGTCGGGAGCGAACCGCCGGGCCGCTCGGTCCCGTGGATCGTCGCCGGCCTCGCGCTCGTCGTGCTGGGCGGCCACCTGATGGTCACGAACGGCGTCGCAGTCGCCGAGCGCGTCGGCGTCTCGGAGTACCTGATCGGCCTCCTGACGGGGCTGGGGACGACGCTCCCGGAGATAGTCGTCGCGAGCATCGCGGCTCGCGGCGGCTATCAGGGCATCTCCGTCGGGTCGCTCCTCGGTAGCAACATCACCGACCCCGTCTTCTCGCTCGGCGTCGGGCCGCTCTTTTTCGACGTGACCGTCACCGACACCGCCGCAGTCTCCGCCTCGACGACGTATATGCTGGCCGTCTCCCTGGTCGTTCTCGGCCTGTTCTACTGGCGTCGCGGCGTTGGCCGCCGCGCCGCGGTCCTCTGTCTCCTGTTGTACGTTCCCAGCGTGGTCGCAGTCTGAGCCGTCGGTTTCGCGACGGCGGCTCTGGGGCCGGACCGGTCGCTGGGACCAGTTGGGAGCGGTCGTGCTCGTTCGCTCACTCGCGGGTCGCCACTCGCACGGTCGTGCCGCGATCCGCGTCGACCGACACGGAGACGTCTTCGAGGACGTTCCTGTACTCCGTCGCGTGTGTCCCGGTCCCGTCGAGTCGCGGGCCGCCGTCGACGAACCCGGCGTCGGTCAACTCCTCCAGTTTCCGGTAGGTGGTCGACAGCGGCAGGTCCAGCGCGTCGGACAGTTCGGTCGCGGTCATCGGTTCTTCGTCGGTCGCTTCGAGTATCGCTCGGCAGTCGTCGCCGTCGAGAACAGCCAGGATCGCCTTCACGTCCTCCGGATCGGTGAACACCGACCGGTCGGGCGAACGCTCTCTCAGCGGCCCCGTGACATGCATCGGTCGGCTCATGTCCCAATACTCGACCGGCGGCCGAACGAACGAACACCCCGCATATCGTGGGTGGTTCATGTGGGGGACGCTTCGGTCGCCCACGACCGAGCACTACGGGTCGTCGAGGACGTCGCCGAGGACCTTCCCCTGTGCGGCCGCGAGGTGTTCGGCGAAGGTCGACCGCGTGATGCCGATTTCGGCGGCGACCTCGGTCGCGTTGGCGCGTTTCGGGTGTTCGAAATAGCCCATCAGGTAGGCGGTCTCGAGTACCTCGAGCTGTCGCTCGGTGAGTTTACTCCGGTCGACGAACACCTGTCTCGGTGCCGGTCGGTCGGTGGGCGACCTGACGAGTCGAACGACGTCCAGGTCGGAAAACTCCTCTCGGAGGTCCGCGACGATGGTCTCGAGCTGGTCGTAGTCAGTGGCGTGGAAGACGATCCGAAGTTCCCCGTCGCTCGCGACGAACCGCTCGATGGGGCAGCCGTGCTGGCCCAGTCGCGTACAGGGACACGCCGATTCGGCCCCGTGTCGGAGCCGATACACGTCGGTCCGCTCGTAGGAGATGACGTGTGTCACGTCCGCACGCTCTATCGTCCGGTCGCTGTCGAGTCGAAAGTCGGTGACCGTCCCCTGGTCCGCGGGCGGCACGACGCTCGTCGCGACCGTATCGATCCTCTCACCGGTCTCTTCCGAGACGGACGCCAGGGTACAGACCGACGGGGACGCGAACTCGACGGTCGTGCGGATCCCCTCTCCCATGTGTCACGCAGACGGTTCGGCTCCGTCCCCCTTCAGTCTATGGCCGCACTCTCCCGCAGTCACGGACTCAACCGCCACGACGACGAGCGTGGGAACTAGCGTGTGGAGAAGGCCGCCGCGGTCAGCGGCGCGCCGCAGAAGACACAGCCGTGGTCGACCAGGGTCCGTTTCATCGGACTGTCGACGTGCATGGCTTCCCCACAGGACGGACACTCGAACTCGAACGTTTCCTCTGTCATCGTCGATTCGTCGAGCCGTATTCGATTCCGGGGGTACACTGTCACACGGTATAGAGTCACCTTCGATTCCAGAAGCCTGGGAACAGTCCACGGTACCGTCTCTGGACAGACGGAGGCGGCGGTTTCCGGACCGACAGGCGGGCATAATCTCCCGATAACTATCCGTCGAACTCTCCGAGTTCGGGTGATGAGCAAGGTATCCCGAACGCGGCGCGGCTTCCTGCGAGCCGTCCCGCTCGCGGCGGCCGTCGGCGTCGCCGGCTGTTCGAGCGACGGGGACGGAGACGGGGAAACAGACGTCCCGACACCCTCCGGTGAGGACTACTCCGACCTCCACGAGTGGCTCACTGAGAGCGACATCGGTCCGGCGCCAGACAACTACAACGGCCGGATCGCCGACCGCCGGGACAGCGACACTGTCACCGTCGACGTCGGCGCCCCCGGGAACGACGGCAACTTCGCGTACAACCCCGCCGCGGTGCTCGTCTCCGCGGGAACGGAGGTCCGGTGGCGCTGGACGGGCGCCGGCAATCCCCACAACGTCGAGGCCGACCCGGAGGAGCAACTCGGCCTGTCGGACTACGAGTTCAGTTCGGGCGAGGCCGAAGGCGGGTCCGGCGTGAAGTTCACGCGGACGCTCGACGACGCCGGCGAGGTGCTCTATCACTGCGAACCCCACCTCTCGCTCGGGATGAAAGGCGCCATCGCCGTCGAGTGATAGTGTTTATTGTAGCGATGTACCGGTACGCGCCGACGACGTGGTCGGCGCGATCCGGAAATAATCCACACTAATCACTATGAGAGAGCCAGGCGGCGCCGGCGACGGTCCGTCCGCCGGTACGCCCATCAGGGCCGCTAGCGTACCGTGGGTATGGAACACGTCGAATTCGCGTACACGAGCGGGATGGACGACGCGGCGGTCGAGGAGCGACTCTCGTCGGCCGACACGGGCGTGCTCGCACTCGCCAGGGACGACGACGCCTACGCCGTCCCGCTCGCGCACTACTACGAGGACGGCCACCTCTACTTCCGTATCGGTACCGTCGCCGGCAGCGAGAAGGGGTCGTGGCTCGACGACACCGCGACGGCGACGTACGTGCTCCACGGGACCGAATCGACGGACGAGGCTGCGGAGCTCGACTCCTGGAGCGTCGTCGCTCGCGGTCCGCTCCGCGAACTCACCGGCGACGAGCGCGCTCGCTTCGACACGGCCGAGATCAACCGACACTTCTCGCCAATCCGCGTCTTCGACGAGGCGATCGAGGACGTCGAGATAACGCTGTACGAACTCCGCATCGACTCGCTCACCGGCCGGGAAACCGTCGTCGATTGAGTTCCACCCGTCGGCGACTATCCCTGCGGTCGCGGACCGCTCACTCCGAGTAGCCTTCCTGGAGGAACGTGCCCTCCGTCTCGTACATCGAGACGAGTTCGGCGATGAACTCCTCGTGGGACTCGTCTTCTTCCAGGTGGCGCTCGATCTGTTCGCGGAGGTCGTCGCTGATTTCGATCGTGTGTGTCATGGTGGGTTGTGGCGTCTCCCGCCGGTCGAACGTAGGGCGGCCGGCGACTAATAACGATGACTCCGTTCCCGGCGAGTGGGCATCCTACCGGGGCTGGGCCGGTCCACTACTGGTTCGCGGACCGGACGACCACCGACGCGCTGGCGGGTCAGACGACCATCACCGGGCGACCGAGGTTCTGGACGACGCGGTCGGTAACGCTTCCGATCTGGTCGGTCTCGGTGTGGGAGTGACCGCGGTAGCCGAGGACGACGAGGTCGGCGTCGATCTCGTCTGCGTAGGCGATGATCTCCTGATACGGTTTCCCGTGACAGTTCCGCGTGACTACCTCGACGCCGAGGTCTGCGCCACGCTCGCCCACCTCGGCGAGTTCCTCGGTTCCCAACTCCTCGAGTTCGTTGGTCAGCAGTTCGACGCTGCTCAGCGCCGGTTCGGCGTGTCTGTCGGTGTCGACGACGTAGATCGCGTGGAGTATCGCGCCCGACTGCTCTGCCTGTTCGAGCGCGTGGACCACCGCTCGGTTCGCGGGCCCGCTCCCGTCCGTCGCAACGAGTATGGTGTCGTACATACGCCACCGACTACGGGCCCCTGTCGGAGTAACCAGCCTACCGTTTTCGGTCCCGGTCTGACGAGACGATCCGGTAGGGTCCCGCATCCGGTGCGTAGCAAGACCCTACCGGAGCCGTCACCGGAGTATCACGCCCGCGGCTCCGAACGGCGCCGCTACGCTGCTGTTCCGACACCGCTCACCGGGCTAGCCCGGCGAGCGGACTGACGAGCACACGGGTTTTTTGCCGCGGCCGGTCGTCTCCTCGCTCATGCCCAGAGAGATCCTGGTCCCCGTCGATGGGTCGCGGAAGGCCACCGAGGGACTCGAACACGCCCTCTCGACCTACGGTGAGGAGTCGATCACGGTGTTGCACGTCGTAAACACCCACCGAATGACGGACGCAGTTGGCGGCCGCGACTCCAATGGCGACGGCGAGCGCGACTCCGGTGATGACGGCGGCCGCGACTCCAATGGCGACGGCGAGCGCGACTCCGGTGATGACGGCGAGCGCCTGTCGCTCCCCGAAATCTCCGAGGAGCGATACGAGCGCGCTCGTGCGGAGGCGGAGGAGGTCCTCTCGGCGGCGACGGACGTGGCCGCCGACTACGGCGTGTCGGTCTCGACGGCTGTCGAGGTGGGCGAACCGTGGCGGACCATCGTGGCCTACGCCGAGGACCACGACGTCGACCACATCATCATGGGCAGTCACGGTCGCAGGGACGACTCGCCGGTTCCGCTCGGCAGCGTCGCGCAGGCGGTCATGCGCCGCTCGCCGGTGCTCGTCTCCATCGTCAGGTGAGTCCGCGCTCCATGGCCGACGGCGTCGACTCCGCGCGAACTCGCTATCGGGCGCTCCGCGCCCGGTTTCGCGACCTCTCCGACCGGGTCGGGGACCTGCGGGTGTTCCGCTCGGCACGCACCCGCCGGCGATTCCTGGTCCACGCGGCCGTCGCGCTCGCCACCCTCGTGGGCTTCGCGCTCCTCGTTCGCCCGCATCTCCCGCTCCTGACCGACGCCGAGCGCCTGCGCGCGTTCGTTCGCGAGTTCGGGGTCGCGGGCCCGCTCGTCCTGATCGCGCTCCAGGCGCTCCAGGTCGTCGCCGCGCCCGTCCCCGGTCAGGTCCTCGCCGTCGCCGCCGGCTACCTCTACGGCGCGTGGCTCGGGACGCTGTACAACATGGTCGGTATCACCATCGGTAGCACGGTCGCGTTCTGGCTCTCGCGACGCTACGGCCGCTCGTACGTCGAATCGATCGTCCACGAGGACGCGCTGGACCGCTTCGACGGGATCGACGACGACCACGCCCGACTCGCGCTGCTCGTCTTCTTTCTCGTGCCCGGTCTGCCCGACGACGTGATCTGCTTTTTCGGCGGGCTCACCCGCCTGCCGCTCTGGCAACTGGTCGCGCTGGCTATCGTCGGCCGCGCGCCCGGTTTCTTCCTCGTCAACGTCGTCGGCGACCTGGTCGGGACGGGGCGCTTCGAAGCCGCGGCGCTCCTGGCGCTTGTCATCACCGCCGTCTCCGCGCTCGCCTTCTATTACCGGGAGCGATTGCTCGGACTGTTCTCGGAGTGACTCCGCTCTCGACCGCGACCGCCGGACCCGGCTCTCCTCGCGGTCGCTCCGACGATGTCGGCAAACGACTATGCGACGGGACGCTGTATTCGGACGTATGCACGGCGAGCCCTCCGTCGCCCGTCAACTCGGCGAGGCGCTGCGAGAACGTGACGAGACTATCGCGGTCGCGGAGTCCTGTACCGGCGGCCTCCTCGGATCGACGATCACCGGGGTCCCGGGGGCGAGCGACTACTTCGTCGGCGGGATCATCTCCTACACGAACCGTACGAAGCGACGCTTCCTGGCCGTCTCGCGGGAACTACTGGAGCGGTACGGCGCGGTGAGCGAGCAAGTCGCGACGGCGATGGCGCGACACGCCCGAGACGAGGCCGGTGCTGACTGGGGCGTTTCGACCACCGGATACGCGGGGTCGGCTCCCGATTCGGCGACGGCGCCGGCCGGGACCGTCTTCGTCGGCGTCGCGAACGCCGGGCGCGGCCCCGACAGCGACCCGTTTACGCAGGTCGAACGCCACCGCTTCGACGGTACCAGAAACGAAGTCAGGAACCGAGCCGTGACCCGCACTCTCCGGACGACACTCGCGCACGTCCGAGACGGCTCCCGGTAGCCCAACTGGAGTTCAGCTGGGTCCGACGCGCTCGCGCGCTCCGTCCATCGGCACCGCGAGGACCGGCACGCCGAGCGTCCGGACCGCCCGCTCGGTGAGGCTCCCCAGCAGCGCGTGTTCCAGCCCGGTCCGCCCGTGAGTTCCCATGACCACGAGGTCGACGTCGTGGTCCGCGACGTACTGCCGGATGCGCTTGTACGGCACGCCGGCCTCGATAGACTCGACCGCCGGGACGCCCGCGGCTTCGGCCCGTTCGAGGACCGGCGTGGTCGGCTTCCCGCCCGCCTCCGCCAGGAGGTCGAGGAGGTCTTCTCGGTCCATGCCGGAACTCACCGGGCTCATCCGCGTGTCGGCGACGAACAGCGCGTGGAGCGTCGCGCCGTAGCGCCCAGCGATATCGATAGCGTGGTCGACGGCCGCCAGCGCCCCCTCGCTCCCGTCGGTCGGCACCAGAATCGTCTCGTACATCCTGCCTGATCTACTGACGCCCCGCATTATCAGGGTGTTCCCGCGGCGACCTGATCGCGCTGTCGACACTCCGCAGACGACGACCGCCTCGCGGTCAGATCCGATAGTCATCGCCGACGACGCCGGCCATCGCGTCCCAGCCCAGATACGGCTCCTCTGGTGCCCGTTCCTGCATCTCCCACGCGTCCTCGTGGAAGAAGCGCTTGATGTGGGCCATCCGGACGTTCCCCGGGCGGAGGTTGATCCCGCCCTCGTGTTCGAGGCGGCCGTGCCAGAGGACCACCGTGCCGGGGTCGCCGGTCAGTTCTAGCGGGTCGAACACCTCGTCGCGCGAGCGGGTTTCGTCCCAGCCGCCTTCGCCGTCCGGGGCCCGGATCCCGCCCTGGACCGACTGGATCGGGTGGTCGGCGACGTACCGACAGACGTCGCGGTGTGAGCCCGGCCACGCCGTGAACCCGCCGCCGTATGGCTGGACGCGGTCGAGATAGGCGACGCCGTTTATCGTGTGGGGCACCACGTCGCCCTCGCCGTCTTCCACGTTGAGCGTCCCGTCGACGTTGACCTCGTGGTACTTCCGGACGGCGTAGTCGGTCCGGACGCCCGCCTGGGCGGCGTGGTGGTAGACGTAGTCAGCCTCGTCGACGAGGTCGCCCACCAGGTCGCGGTCGCGGATGTCACCGTCGACGACCCGACACGAACCGTCGTTCTCGGCGGCCGCCTCCTCGACCACCTCGACGTTGTGTTCTTTCAGGCCGACGTCGTAGTAGGGGTCGAAGTTGTCGAGGACGACGACGTCGTAGCCATCGCGGACGAACTGTTCGGCCAGGTGGCCGCCGATAAAGCCCGCACCGCCCGTGACGAGGATGTCCATACCGTCACCCAGACCGGTGTGGTACTAAAAGGGTGTCAGTTCGGTCGAAGGGTCCGGGTCTGGATCCGGGTCCGGGGCCGGGGTGTCTGCTCCGGGTGTCTCCCCTCTCAGTCGAGGAGCCTACCCGCCTAGTAGTACTCCTCGTGGACACGGAGCCCTTCGGCTTCGAGGACGGGACCGTCCACGTCCGTGGACCCGCCCTTGCGCTCGATGATTTCCGCACAGGGGACACCGCTGTGTGCCGTCCCCCGGAGAGAGGCCAGCGACTCGCCGGACACGCTGTAGACGACCCGGTCCAGCCCGGCGTAGTGGATCGCGGTCGCACACATCTCGCAGGGTTCGGTACTGGTGTACATCGTGCAGTCTGCGAGTTCGTCGGCGTCGAGTTCGCGGGCCGCCCAGCGCGCGAGTTTGAGTTCGGGATGGGCGGTGAGGTCGTCCTCGGTCAGCGTCGTGTTCTCCGAGCGCCTGACGACCGTTCCGTCGACGACGAGCAACGACCCGAACGGCGTGTTCCCGTTCGAAACCGCCGCTCGTGCCAGCTCGATCGCCTCCCGGACGTACGCCTCGTCCATGCTCGTTCGATCCCTCTGTCGGGTCGCCCTTAGTGTTCGGGGAGAAAACGCCTCATAGTGATTGTTGTAGGTCTGTTCCGGATCGACCGCACGTCTTCGTGCGGTCGTACCGGTAAATCGCTACAACAATCACTATCAGGGCAGGTAGCGGACGCTGACGACGCCGGGCTCGGCGCGGATCTCCACGCGCTCGACGCCCAGCCGCGCCGCTCGTTCGACCGTCGCCTCGTCGTCGAGTACGTCGGTGACCGCCGATTCGGTCTCCTCCTCGGGGACCGTGAGGACGTGGACCTCGCCGGTACCGGCCCGTTCGTGGCGGGTTATCTCGCCGACCGGCTGGTCGGCAGCAGTCTCTCGTGCCCGCTGGGTGGGCGGTTCCTCGGTCCGGGACACATCGACGGTGAAGGTTCGTTCGACCTCGGCCGACCAGACGACCTCCATCGGGGGTTCGGGTTCGAGCGTCGCCTCGACGAGTCCCCCGACCTCGACGCCGGGGTTGTCCGCCAGCGTGTGGACCTGGCCGTCGCTCACGTCCCGCAGTATCGCCGAGGACTCCTCGGCTTCGGTCACGTAGAACGTCCCCTCTTTCATGGCCACTCGTAGCCGGTCCGGCCTTTTGGGTTTCGCGGTCCACTACGAGCGGCGGACGGCCCAGTGTCTCGAGACGTTCGTCCGCGCCGACCACAACCGATTTGGGTGACAGCGGCCCTACTCCGGGTAGAGACAGCCGTGCACCGACAGTTCGAGACTCGATACGTCGCGGTCGCGGTCGTGGTCGTCCTGGCCGCGTCGTTCGCCGGCTGTGGCGGTGTGGTACCGCCCGACAACGTCGGGGTGAACACCACCGGCGGATACGCCGTCAGCGACGTCTCGGTCTGGACTTCGGGTGGGACGACGGAGTACCGGTCGAAAGTCGTGGTCACCGGGGTGCTGTCGTCGACGGCGGACGAGACCGCGCACAACGAGACGAGAGTCGCGGCCATCCCCCCGGTCGACGTGCGGTTCACGCTCGCGAACGGCGAAACCCGTAGCGTCCAGGCGAGTTACGAAATCGACCGGCGGCTGACCGCCTTCGACGACCTGGGCAACGAGACGCTCTCCGCTAGCGAGCGGATCCCGATCCGGGCCGTCTTCGACCCGGGTGCCGACGTGACCGTCAGGAACGCGACGATCGAAGTCACTCCGGAGTGAGACGGACTGTCGTGAGTGGGTTTCGGCCGTCGCCGGCGTGTCGGCTGGTTCAGCCGTCGAAGCACGGTATCCCAGCTACCGTGGCGGCCCCCCGTTTCGGGCGCGACTCTCCGTTCCGGACGCGAACGTGGCACACGAGAGACCTGATTTCGTCTCTCGGCGGTACCAGATTACGACGGCCCCACGACAACCAGTCAGCGATAGCGACGGTGGAGCAGCCACAGGAGCGCGACCGCAGCCAGCGGGGGGACGGCCCCGGCGACCGACGGGAGGTCGTACAGGAGCGCGATGACGGGCCGGAAGAGGCCGGACGGCGGGTCCTGTTGTTCGGGCGGGACCGTGAGAACGAGCATGACGTAGAGACCGACGAAGACCAGGTAGCCGCCGGTCGCGAGCGCGCGGTCGTAGCGGCGGTTCGACCCCTCTCGGCGGTGGTGGCGCGCCGCCAGCAGGACGGGCGCGACCAGCGGCGCGAACACGAGCACCATGAGGGCGATGAAGAAGGCTCGCGAGAAGGTGAACGTCCCGCCCCGGACGCTCGCGGTATCGCCCATCAGCGTCACCAGTCCCGCCGCGAAGACGAGGACGACCAGCAGTGAACCGATCCCGCCGACGACGACGTAGGACCTGAACAGCCGCGACTCGCTGGCCCTGAACGCGTAGGGAAACGCCGACGGGAGCCCGCTGTAGGTTGAATCCTCCTCGCCGGTCGCCGACTCACCGCCGGTCGCGGATTCGACCTCTCCGTCCGTCTCGGCGGGCGCGTCAGTCATCACCCCGACTACGGGGTGCCGGCGAAAAAACGGACCGATCCCGCCGTCTCGGAGCGGACAGCGGCGGCGGCAGTGTGACTCGACCGACGGAGACAGACCTAACACGTCGCCGGTCGACGCCACGCGTATGAACGTCGACATCGGCAACGCGCTCGGGTCCGTCGCCGACCCCGGCCTCTCCCGGACCGACCTCGACGAGTTGGACGAGCGCGTCGCCGACGCACACGACCGGATCGCTCGTGGCCGTGCCGACGGTGAGTTCGGCTACGCCGCGTTGAACCTCCCCGAGCGTGCCGACCCCGACGAGATACGCCGGGCGGTCGACGGTTTCGACCCCGCGGCGGTCCTCACGGTCGGGATCGGCGGAAGCGCACTCGGTGCGGTGACCTTGACACGAGCACTCGGCGGCGATTCCCCGGTGGACCACTACGCACTGGACAACGTCGACCCCACCCACACCGAGCGACTCCTCGCGGACCTCCCGCTCGAGGAGACGGTGGTCCACGCCGTCTCGCGCTCGGGGACGACCGCCGAGACGCTCGCGAACTTCCTCGTGGTCCGCGAGGCGATGGAGTCGGCGGGCGTCGACTGGACCGACCGAACGGTGGTCACGACCGGCGAGGCGGGGCCGTTGCGCGCGCTCGCCGACCGGCACGACCTCCCCGCCCTCGACACGCCCGCAGGCGTTCCCGGACGCTTCTCGGCGCTGTCGACCGTGGGGCTCGTCCCCGCCGCGCTCCAGGGTGTCGACCTCGACGCGTTGCTCGCCGGCGGCCAGGCTGCCGCGGACGCACTCGCCGGGTCGCTGTACGACTGTCCCGCCTACGCCTACGGCGCCGTCTCGCAGGCGCTCGACGAGCGCGGGGCCACGACCAACGCGGTGATGCCCTACGCGGAGTCACTGGAGGCGTTCGCGGAGTGGTTCGCCCAGCTGTGGGCCGAGAGTCTGGGGAAAGACGGTGGCGGACAGACGCCGGTGCGGGCGCTCGGTGCGACCGACCAGCACTCCCAGCTCCAGCTCTATCGCGCGGGCCGCCGGGACAAACTCGTCACGTTCGTCCGACCCCGAGAGCGGCCCAGTTCCGACGTGACGACGGTCCCGGAGACCGACGTCGAGGCACTCTCCTATCTCGGCGGGCGCGACCTCGGGACCGTCCTCGACGCGGAGTTCGAGGCGACAGAGGCGAGTCTCGCCGCCGCCGGACGGCCGAACGTCCGCGTCGAGATCCCTCGCGTCGACGCCGAGTCGGTGGGGCGACTGCTCTACGACATGGAGGCCGCCTGCGTCCTGTCGGGGGAACTCGCGGGCGTCGAGACGTTCGACCAGCCGGCCGTCGAGTGGGCCAAAAACGCCACGCGAGGCCTGCTTGGCGGTTCCGACGCCGAGGAGGCCGACGCTGTCCGCCAAAAGACGGAACTGGTCGTCGACTGAGCGCGAACTCGGCCCCCTCTCGCGACCGATGCAGTGAAACGAGTCCGGCCCCAAGCGCCGGCAACTGATGGACGAGTACTACCGCGTGACGGACCTGCGGACCCGCGCCGAGAGTCTCGGACACTCGCTGGGCGTCGTCGTCGGGGCGTTCCTCCTGGGATACGTGCTGTTGAACGTGGTCGCGCTCGTGCTCGTCGCCGCGGGCGTGGTCTCGGCCGAGGCACTCGCCAACGAGGACATCCCCGTGCCGGCGAACGTCTACGCCGCCGTCACGGTCGCACAGTTCGCCGGGTTCGTCGCCATCGCCGCCGCCTACGTCTGGTGGCGCGACGAGTTCGGCCTGTTCGCTATCGACGTCCCCGACCTGCGCGACCTCGGCGCGATGGTCGGTGGCTTCGTCGCCCTGTTCGTCGCCGCCCTCTCGGTGTCCATCGTCGTCCAGCAACTGGGCGCCGATACCGCCACGAACCAGGTCGTCGAGCAGGGCCAGCAAAACCCCACGCTCTTTCTCTACATGATCCCCATCACGATCCTCGTCGTCGCGCCTGCCGAGGAGTTGCTCTTTCGCGGCGTCGTCCAGGGCCTCTTCCGACGGGCCTACGGCGTCCTCCCCGGAGTCCTCCTCGCGAGCGCGCTCTTCGGGGTCGCCCACTGGCTGGCGCTGACCGGCGCCGGGCGCCTCACCTACATCGCCATCGCCGCCGTACTCGGACTCGTCCTCGGGATGGTCTACGAACTCACCGAGAACCTCGCCGTCCCGATCGTCATCCACGGACTCTGGAACGCCTTCCTCTTCGGCTCACAGTACCTCGCGGCCGTGGGCGTCGCCGCGGCGACGGTGTGAGCGTCGGACGCCCGTCTGACTGGTGCTTAACAAACTGGACGAACGATCCGGAAGTATGCCGACCCGCTACACGGTCGTCTGTGACGACGACCTCGCCCGGGACGTCGAGCGGATCGCCCGGGAGTACGACCTGACGGAGGAAGAGGTCCTCCGCCAGCTCGTCGACGTCGGGCTGGGGGAGCTCGACGCCGAAGCCGCCTGAGCGGTGTGCCATCGACACGGGTACGACGTGGATGTGGGTCGGGTCGACGACTGCGATGTACCGCTCGGTGAGATACCGGCGTTCGCGGGCGAACGACACTTCGTAGAACTGTGCGCGAACCGATCTCGCACCCACTGAGGACGATAACGGAAAGCCATCTTTTTCCCGCTCGGGTGTCCTCGCTCACTCCGTTCGCTGCGGGCACCACTTCTGCTCACGGGCGCGTTAGTGGTTGCCGAAAGTTTTGTATGTTTTCGATGAGAGGGAACGGTAATGCCGGGACCGTCGAAGCAGGTGAAAAAACATCTGAATGAAACCGAACTTGACGAGGCGATCGATGAAGCCCAGTCAAACGAGGAAACACGGCTAGTTCGGCGATTATGCCTGATTAAGAACCT
>ENA-ORDC01000375-ORDC01000375.1-marine-metagenome-genome-assembly--contig:-NODE-375-length-45693-cov-8.983142_pt1 | contig 45693 bp, 42 predicted proteins | sample MGYA00237783_ERZ508515 | MGnify/ENA primary metagenome ERZ508515 (study PRJEB26186, sample SAMN06268792) | marine metagenome | isolation source: Eden Landing Ponds, San Francisco, CA, USA | place... | reverse complement strand
GTGAAGATCCGCGACTCCGCGACCGACCTCGAAGTCGAGAAGTGGTCGTACACGAGCGCGACCACGTGGCGCGTCGAACTGGCCCGATAGTTCCCCGCGAAGTACCGCCCGCACAGGACAGCCCCGCACAGACGGTCCGAACGCACACAGGCACGCTCCACACCCCGATCCACGCGGTCGACCCGACGCAGTACCTGATCCCCCGCAGTCACGCTCCGCCCGACGGCGGCCGTCGTCACACGCGGCCCATCCGACCGGGCGCGAAACGCACACACACTCCCCTTGTCTCCACTCCGGTCCGTGTCCCGGGATTTATGCCCGGGACTGACTTACCACACACCGATGGCCCAGAGTCGCACGCCGGCAGACGGTCCGTCGGCCGCCGACGTCGCGTCAGTATTCCACGTCGACGACGTGCGGCGCCGCGACGGCACGCTCTACTACCTGGGCACGCCGCTGACGACCTCGGGCGAACTCGAACGCGAGCTGTGGCCGCTCTTCCACGACGCGGGCTATACGGTGTCCCTCTCGACGCGGTCGCAGGTCGAGACCGACCTCGACCCGGTCGGCGCGGCGGGCCGGGATGGCGTCGATAGCCGAAACGGTCCCGATAGCGACACGGATCCCGACCCCGACAGCCAGGAACCGCCCGAGGTTGCGGTCGAACCGGTCGACACGACGCGGTCGAACGGCGGTGCCCCACGCGGGATGGGCCCGGTCCAGTCGCAGTACGTGCTCGTGGCCGAACCACGGAGTCCACACATCGACGGCGTACCGTGGATGAACCTCCTGTTTTTGGTACTCACGGTCGCCTCGACGCTGCTGGTCGGCGCGACTACCTGGTACTACATCCCCCTGTCGGCGATCGAGGCGAACCCGCTCCGGTTGCTGGAGGCACTCCCGTTCGCCCTCGCGATCCTCGGACCGCTCGCGGTCCACGAACTCGGACACTACGTGATGATCCGGTACTACGACGTGGACGCGAGCCTGCCGTATTTCATCCCGTTCCCCTCGCTCATCGGGACGATGGGTGCGGTCATCCGGATGCGTGGGCGCATCCCCAGCAGGAAAGCGCTGTTCGACATCGGCGTCGCCGGACCGCTGGCGGGGCTGGTCGCCACCGTCGTCGTGACCGTCGCCGGGCTCTACGCCGACCCGGTCACCGTCCCGGACCAGATCCTGAGCGACCCAGGGTCGACGTCGATCCGGTTCAATTACCCACTGTTACTGCAGGGGCTCGGCGCGCTGACCGGCCAGCCCCTGGGCTACGAGGACCCGGCGACGACGGCGAGCCCCATCATCTTCGGCGGCTGGGTCGGCATGTTCGTCACGCTCCTCAATCTCCTGCCGGTCGGCCAGTTCGACGGCGGACACATCACGCGGGCTGTGCTTGGGCCCCGCCAGGAGACGCTCGCGGCGGCCGTCCCCGCCGGACTGTTCGCCCTCGCCGGTTACCTCTACTTCTTCACCGACGCCACCAACGCCGTCGTCCTCTGGGGGTTCTGGGGCGTCCTCGCGATGGTACTCGCTTACGGCGGTCCCGCGACCCCGGTCAGGGACGAACCGCTCGACGTCCGCCGGAAGGGCGTGGCCGTGCTCACGCTCGTGCTCGGGTTGCTCTGTTTCACCCCGATCCCCTTCCAGATCTTCTCGGCGTGAGCTTCGGTCCCGAAGCTACCGTTTTCCGGCTGTCACTCCCCGTGTGTGAACCCGCGGTCGGGCATGGAGTCGCCATCGAGCGTGACGCCCGACTCGACCGCAGTGCCGACCCGCGTGACCGCGACCGGTGAGTCCTCGCGGATCGTCGGGAGCGACTCCGATGGTGCCGTAAAGACCAGTTCGAAGTCCTCGCCGAAGAAGGCGCCCAGTTCGAGGCGGTCGTCGGCGTCGTCGGCAACGTCGTCGACGGCGTCGTCCACGGGCAGTGGCGACTCGACCGCGAACCCGCAGTCGCTCGCCTCGGCCAGCTGGTGCAGCGAGCGAGCGAGCCCGTCACTGGAGTCCATCATCGCCGTCGCGTGGTCGGCGAGGACACGTCCGGCGGCGACGCGCGGTTCGAAGCGAAAGAGGTCGTTCGCGCGCTCGATGTCGCTGTGCCCGGTGTCGCCACGCTCGCCGCGCTCGGCGTCGCCGCACTCGCCGTCCCCGCGTTCGAAGAGCCGGAGGGCGGCGGCGCTTCGACCGAGCGTGCCCGTCACGCAGACTGCGTCGCCGGGCGAGGCGCCCGACCGGAGAACGGGGTCGTCAGTCTCCCCGAGAGCGGTCGTGGCGACGGTGAACTCCTGGTGGCCGTCGAGGTCGCCCCCGACGTACTCGGCGTCGACGGCCTCGCAGACGTCGCTCGCACCGTCGAGGAAGTCGGTAAGCTCGCCTTCCGCGAAGGTAGGGGCGGCGTAGACGGCGACGGCCGCAGTGGCGTCGGCGCCCATGGCGGCGACGTCAGAGAGTGAGGCCCCGACGGCGCGCCAGCCGGCGGTGTAACGGGTCGTCCCCGGGGGGAAGTCCGTCCGGTCGTGGAGCATGTCGGTCGTGAGCACCTGCCCGTCGACGACTGCGGCGTCGTCGCCCGCTGCCGGCAGTCGGTCGCCGACGAGTCCCAGCGCGGTCCGCTCGTCCATGCGCGCCGTTCGACGGGCGCCGGGAAAACCTCCCCGCTTGTCTCCCGGACGGCCCGGTTCGGTGCCGGTCCGGTGGGTTCAACACAGCGCTCTCACTATGGGGGGTACATGAACGGCGACAGGTGGGCGACGGTTCTGGGTTTTCTGGGGGGGCTGGTCGTTCTCGCGGTCGTGATGTGGCTCGTCGGGATCCAGGAGATGCTCGACGCGCTCCTGACGGTCCAGCGACCGGCGCTGGTGCCGGTCATCATCCTGAACGCGGTCGTCTGGCTGGCAGCCTGGGGGATGGCGCTTCGCACAGTGCTGGGGGCGCTCGGTCAGCCTATCGCCGTCCACAAGGCGGTTCTCGTCTTCACCGCGGCAGTCTTCTCGAACAACGTCACCCCCTTCGGTCAGGCCGGCGGCGAGCCCGTGACCGCCTACCTCATCTCGGAAGCGACTGACAGCGAGTACGAGACCGGTCTCGCGGCCATCGCCTCCGTGGATGCGCTGCATTTCGTGCCGTCGCTGGGCTACGCGGCCGTCGGGCTGGTGTTCGTCGCGGTCGGCGAACTCGCCTTCGACCAGAACGTCATCTACGCGAGCATGGCGGTCGTCGCGCTCGTCGTCGCGTTGCCGGTCGCAGCCTTTCTCGGCTGGCGCTACCGCTACGAACTCGAAGCCGGTGTCGTTCGCGTGCTCACACCCGTCCTCCAGGGGGTCGGACGAGTCGTCCCTCGGCGTGACCCGCCCGAAGTCGCGGTCATCGAACGGCGGATCGAGGCGTTTTTCAGCGCTATCGACCGCGTCGCCGGCAACCGGGCGACGCTCCTGGAGGCTATCGGTTTCTCGGCGCTGGGCTGGCTCCTGCTGTGCGTCTCGATGTGGCTGTCGCTGTACGCGCTCGGCTTCCCGGTTTCTTTCGCCGCGGTGTTGCTCGCCGTCCCGATGGGGGCGATCGCGGGCATCACGCCGCTACCTGGCGGTCTCGGCGGCGTCGAGAGTGTCCTCATCGTCCTGCTGGTGCCGATGACCGGTGTCGCAGGGGCCGTGGTGGGCGCCGCGGTCCTCGTCCACCGGGCCGCGACCTACGCGTTCCCGACGATCGTCGGCGGGCTCGTCGCCTTTGCTCTCGGTCTGGGCGACCGGACGTGACCGGTGGCGGATGGTGAGCGACGGCGACCTCGACGTTCGCCTGTCCGACTCACCCCGACCGCGACGCGCGAACGACGCGCTTAAATGACGGCGTCGGGAATGAACGCCTAATGACGACACTCTACGACGTGCCCGCAGAGGCCCTCAACGAGGCGGTCGCCGAACGCCTCACCGAGGAAGACGCAGTGACCGAACCCGACTGGTTCACCTTCGCCAAGACCGGCGTGAGCCGCGAACTCCCCCCGGAACAGGACGACTTCTGGGTCGTGCGTTCGGCCAGTCTCCTCCGGAAAGTCGCCGTCGACGGCCCCGTCGGCGTCGGCGCGCTCCGGACCGCCTACGGCGGTTCCAAGCAGGGTTCGAACCGGTACCGGGTCCGTCCGGACCGCAAGACCGACAGCAGTGGCAAGGTCATCCGGACCGCACTCCAGCAACTCGAAGACGCCGGCTACGTCATGACCGCAGAAGGCGAGGGCCGTCGTGTCACCGCCGAGGGTCGCGCACTCCTCGACGACGTCGCGAGCGAGGTCCTCGAGGACCTCGACCGGCCCGAACTGGAACGCTACGCGTAGGCTGACCGACGCCATCTCGCCAGTCGCTGGCGTCCGACGTCTCCCCGCTCCGAAATCGTTTTCCCGGCGAATCGACAATCCACACCCATGAGTGGTGAGCCCAGCGACGAAGAACTCGAGAAGCTCCGCAAGGAGAAGATGGAGCAGCTCCAGGACAGTCAGGAAGGCGAGGGTGCCGAAGAGGCCCGCGAAGCCCAGCGCGAGCAACGCGAGGCCCAGAAGAAGGCCATGCTCCGCAAGCACCTCACCGACGAGGCGCGCAAGCGACTGAACACGATCAAGATGTCCAAGCCGGAATTTGGCGAGCAGGTCGAGCAGCAGGTCGTCGCGCTCGCCCAGAGCGGGCGCATCCAGGGCCGTATCGACGACGAGAAGATGAAGGCTATCCTCAAAGAACTCCAGCCCGAAGAGCAGAGCTACGACATCCGCCGCCGGTAGATGACACCGGCCGTCGCGGCGCTGTTCAGCGCTGGCAAGGATTCCGCGCTCGCGGGTGCCCTTCTCGACCCTGTCTACGACGTGGTTTGCTGTCACTGTACGTTCGACATCCAGGTCGAGCTGTCACTGTCCGAGACCGACCGGCAACCCCCAGCTGACACAGTCCAACCCGCGACCGGCACAGGCCACCCGCCCGCCAGTACGGTCGCCACTCGCGCCGCCGAGACACTCGGGTATCCGCTCGCAACCGTCGAACTCGACGCAGCGGTCGCCGAGGAGGCGGTCGAGCGGATGGTCGCCGACGGCTATCCCCGCGCGGGCATCCAGCGGGTCCACGAACACGCACTGGAGACGGTCGCGAGTCGCGAACGCGTGGCTGGCCGTCGGTTCACGACTGTCGCGGACGGCACTCGCCGCGACGACCGCGTGCCCGCTGTCGACCGCTCGGTCGCACAGAGTCTCGAAGACCGTCACGGGGTCGACTACGTCCGCCCGCTCGCGGGGTACGGTCGCGGCGCCGTCGACGACCTCGTCGACCGACTGTTCGCGGTCGAGACGGGGCCGAGTGAGGAACTGGCGACGGCCGACTACGAGACGGAGCTCCGGGCGCTGATGGCTGCCGAACACGGCCCGGAAACCGTCCGTGCGGTCTTTCCCGAACACACTCAGTCCCGCGTCGTCGGGCGTCGCGAGTGACGGCGTCGTCACGCTCCGCGACTGACTACGTCTCGTGGCGCTGGACGCCCGTGTCGGGGTTGCAGACGTAGACGTCGGCGTCGTTGCCGGTCCGGTCGCGATAGCCCGCCTCGATGGCCCCGGTGACTGCGTCCTCGGTGTCGGGGCGGATCAACGAGAGGACACACCCGCCGAAACCGGCCCCGATGAGCCGCGAGCCGTAGACGCCGTCGCAGTCGGCCGCGACCGAGACGACCGCATCGAGTTCAGGGACGCTCACTTCGTAGTCGTCGCGTAAACTGGCGTGGGAGGCGTCGAGCAGTTCGCCGACGCGGCCGTACCGTTCCTCGCGGAGCGCGGCGGCCGCCTCCTCGACACGGGCGTTCTCGGTGACGACGTGGCGCGCACGCTTGCGGAGGGGGTCCGAGAGCGTCGCCTCGTTGGCCTCGAACTCCGCGACTGAGACGTCACGGAGGGCGCCGATGTCGCGGTCGAGCGTCTGGTGGAAGTACTCGACGGCGCTGCGGCAGGTGGCGACCCGGTCGTTGTAGGCCGAACTCACGAGTTCGCGCCGGACGTTCGTGTTCGTCACGACGAGTGTCACCTCGTCGGCGACGAGCGGGACCACTTCGTGCTCGCGCGAGCGGCAGTCGAGAAAGAGCGCGCTGTCGGGTTCGCCGTGGACGGAGGCGTACTGGTCCATGATCCCGCAACTCAGCCCCACGAACCCCGTCTCGGCCTCCCAGCAGACGTCGACGAGTTCGTCACCGAGCGAGACGTCGTGCGCGCCGGTCAGTGCCTCGGCCGTCGCGACTTCGATGGCTGCCGACGAGGAGAGTCCGGCTCCCATCGGAACGCCACCGACGATGGCCAGGTCCGCGCCGCCGATCGGGTGCTCGCGGACGAGGATGCGCTGGGCGACGCCCTTTGGGTAATCGCTCCAGTGTTCGTCCTCGGCAGGTTCGATGCCGTCGAGGTCGAACGTGGCAGTGTCGTCGAGGTCGACCGCGCGGACGCGGACGGTGCGGTCCTCGCGGGGCCGGGCCGCGACGACCGTCCGGTGGTCGATGGCCGCCGGGAGGACGAACCCTTCGTTGTAGTCGGTGTGGCCGCCGATCAGGTTGACCCGACCCGGTGCCGAGGCGACTGTGACCCGCTCGCCGGAGTCGCCGAAGGACTCCTCGAGCGCCCGCCGTGCGCGTTCGACCCCGTCGGCCGTGGCTGTCATGTCCCCCGATCCGTCGGCCGGCCGGATATACCCTCGCCCGGCGAGGGGTCCTTCGTTCGTCACTGCGGCCGGACAGACAGTTTCAAACGACCCCTTCCCGAACGACGGGGTATGTACGAGGGACTCAAGGGATTCACTGACTTCTATCCCGCGGAGTTGGCCCCGCGACGGGCGGTCATCGACGAAATCGAGGCGACCGCCCGGGGGTACGGCTTCCGCGAGACGGCCACGCCCGCACTCGAACCCGCGGAGATGTGGACCGACAAGAGCGGCGAGGATATCGTCGAGGAACTCTACGAGTTCGAGGACAGGGGCGGCCGTCACGTCACGCTCACGCCCGAACTCACGCCCACGGTGGCGCGGATGGTCGTCGCGAAACAGCAGGCCCTCTCGAAACCCATCAAGTGGTTCTCCACGCGCCCGTTCTGGCGCTACGAGCAGGTCCAGCAGGGACGCTTCCGCGAACTCTACCAGACCAACGCCGACATCTTCGGCTCCAGCGAACCCGACGCCGACGCCGAGGTCCTCGCCTTCGCCGCCGACTCGCTCGTGAACCTCGGCCTCGACGCAGACGCCTTCGAGTTCCGCGTCTCCCACCGCGACATCCTCGGTGAACTGCTGCGCTCGTTCGACGCCGACGTCGCGGTGACCGAGGCGATCCGCGCCGTCGACAAGCGCGCCAAGGTCGACGAGAACGAGTACCTCGACCTCCTCTACGAGTCGGGACTCTCCTACGACCAGGCTCGCGAGTTCGACGACGTCCTGATCGCGGGCAACGACGACCTCGACGAACTCACCGACTTCGCCGATAGCGAGGGACTCGCCGACGCGGTCGAGAACCTCCAGAACGTGCTCGCTGCCGCCGAGGACTTCGGCGTCCGGGAGTACTGTGACGTCTCGCTCACCACGGCGCGTGGCCTCGACTACTACACCGGCGTCGTCTTCGAGTGTTTCGACGCCTCGGGCGAAGTGTCGCGCTCTATCTTCGGCGGCGGCCGCTACGACCACCTCATCGAGGAGTTCGGCGGCCAGCCCACCCCCGCGGTCGGCGTCGGCATCGGCGTCATGAATTCGACGCTCCCCCTCCTCCTCCAGGTCCACGACGCCTGGCCCGGCGAGGGTATCTCGACGGACTACTACGTCCTCCAGGTGGGCGACACCCGGTCGGTGGCCGCGCGCATCGCCCGCGACCTGCGCGAGCGGGGCCACGTCGTCGAGACCGACGTCTCGGACCGTTCCTTTGGCGCACAGTTGAGCTACGCCGACTCCATCGACGCCGAGACTGTCGTCGTCGCCGGCGAGCGCGACCTGGAGAACGGCGAAGTGACGGTCAAGGACATGGCGTCGGGTGAGGAGACGACTGCGCCCGTCGAGGAGTTCCCCGGCGACCACGAGCGCCCGACCTACGACGACTTCGCCTGACTGCTCTCCCAGCGCCGTCTTCGATAGTGGCCGACGACTACCGTTTTCAGCCACAGTTCGACAACCGCCGTGGCGCGCGCTGTCGAGCGTGCCGGAGCACTGCGGAGGCCGCGAGACCTATCGTGCGAGGGACGAGCATCGCAGGGCCGCAGGTCCGAGAAGCGCAAGAGGGTGGGGAGGTGTGAGGCCGTTGCGGTGCTGTGCGGGGAGGGTACGGGGTGCCGTGCGGAGCGGTCGTAGTGCTGTCCCTGGCGGACTGAAAGGGCGAGGCGCGCTCGCGACGAAGTGGAGTCGCTCGAGCGGGCTCTATTCTCGTGAGTGCGGTGCGTTGCTGTTGTTCGAGCGAGAATATCCCGCTCAGCGACCGCGAGCGGGCCGAGGGCTTTCAACGCACTCTGTCGAGTACGGTCGCGACAACTCCGAGCGAGCGGGCTGAGGGCTTTCAACGCACTCTGTCGAGTACGGTCGCGACAACTCCGAGCGAGCGGGCTGAGGGCTTTGGGCATCACTGTGAGTAGCGGTGACTCCCCCGGATCGCCACGTATATCTCACCGCCACTCAGTACGGAACGACCCGGATACCGTCGATGCGTCGGAACTCGGCGACGTTCCGGGTCACGACCGAACCGTCGCGTTCGAGGGCGGTCGCGGCGACCATGGCGTCGACCGCGCCAATAGGCGCACCGTCGTCGTCGAGCGAGCGGAGAACGCTCGCCGCGCGGCGCGCCATCTTCCTGTCGTAGGCCGCGATGTCGACGTCCTCGACGACCGCGCCGAACCGCTCGCGCTCGCGAGTGTCGAGGCCGCGCTCGACTTCCGTCACGCTCAGCGTCGAGACGGATAGCTGTCGGCCCTCGGCGACGAGTTCGTCCAGCTTCGCGACGGCAGCCCCGTCGCCTGCCATGAGATCGATCAGAAAGCAGGAGTCGAGGATCACAGGTCCGACCCCATCCTATCGTCGACGCTCTCGCGGAACCGAGTCGACCGCTCCCGAACTCGCTCGACCTCCTCCTCGTCGAGGGTCCCGACGAGTCCGTACAGCGGATGGTCGCCGTCCCGGGCTTCCAGCAGCCGTTCGATGACGTCCGAGAAGCTCTCGTCGTCCCCCTTCGCGTTTTGTAGCGCCCGGTACACGTCTTCGCGAACACTGATGTTCTTGCTACTCATATCTGTGTATTCGACTCTGTGCATACAAAGAAATTCCGTCGACTGCGGTCACAGTCACGACGACGTCGTTCCGGTCTCAACCCGCCACGCACCGGACCACGACGCGGCCGGTAACATCTTAGTGTTCCCTCCAACAACACACAATTATGAGCGACAGGTTCCCGCAGTTGACCAAGCGGGAAGCGCTCGGAGTGGTCCTCGTCCTCGCCATCGGGTGCACCGCGCTGGCGGGGGCCCTCGATATCGAGGTGCTCGCGGACGTCTTCGCTATCGTCGGGTTCGTCGTCTGCCTGCCGCTGGTCGGGATCCTCGGCGAACGACTGCCGTTCGTGACCGCCGACGAAGCGTCCACAGCGTCGACTGCCACGGGCGGTGCGTTCGACGACCCGGAGACGGACGAGACCGACGAAGCGGTCGCGCGACTCCGCGAGCGCTACGCCCGCGGCGAGATCGACGAAGCGGAGTTCGAACACCGACTCGAAGCGCTGCTGGAAACCGAAGACCTCGACGCGACCACGGGGACGGACCGCGACCGCGTGACCGAACTCGAATGAACCGTGCCTACCGGCTCGCCTACGACGGCCGACCGTACTACGGGTTCCAGCGCCAGCCCGACGTCCCGACGGTCGAAGACGCGCTCTTCGACGCGCTCCGGGATCTGGACGCCTTCGCAGCGGACCCTGACGGCCACGACAGGCCCGACGGCTACGCCGCGGCGGGTCGCACCGACGCGGGTGTCTCGGCGCGGGCACAGACGGTCGCGTTCGACGCACCGGCGTGGCTCACCCCCCGCGCGCTGAACGCCGAACTTCCCGCCGCCATCCGTGCGTGGGCCAGCGCCGACGTGGACCCGGGGTTCCACGCGACCCACGACGCCCACGAGCGGACGTACGTCTATCACCTGTACGCGCCACTGGAACCGACCACGACTCACGATGCATTCAGCGACGACCACGCCCGCACGGCGCTCGACCGACTCGCCGGCGAACACGACTTCCACAACCTGACGCCGGACGACACCGGTACGGTCCGGGACCTGACGGCGAGCGCCGAGCGGGACGGCGAGTTTCTCGTGGTGACGCTCCGGGCTGGTGGGTTCGCGCGGCAGCTCGTCCGCCGGGTCGTCGGTCTGGTCGCGGCGGTGGGCCGTGGCGAATCGCCCCTCTCGAAGGTCGAGCGCGTACTCGCCAGCGATCCGCTGGACGGCCCGGAAGGCGTCGCGCCAGCGCTAGCGGAGCCGCTCGTGCTCTGGGACGTCGCGTATCCGGGAGTCGCGTTCACCGCCGACGAGGACGCGGTCGAGAGCGCTCGTACCGTCTTCGGTGAATCGCGGGTCACCCACGCCACGGCCGCCCGGATCGCGAGCTCTATCGGCGAGAACCTCGACGGGGCGTAGGCCACCCTCTCCGAACACGAACCTGCATGTCAGGACTGTTTCACACTCTCCGTGGTCATCTACGAGCGATCAGTGAAGAGGATCGAGGGAACCCTCGGTGGGGGACCTATCGGTTACTGAGTAGGTGAGGTGTGCGAGATACAGAGGCTGTATTCAGCAAGACGCGGTGCTTTTGATCGGCCCTATTGCCTGGCTCGACTGGTCGGTACATTTGCACTCTACCGGTCGGGGCTCTATCAGCTACGAATAGTGTTTGCAACGGTGTTCTGTACACAGGGTGCGCATGCAATCTGCTGGGCACCGGGAAACAGCCACTAATCCTCATTATTAATAACATGGGTTTATAATCTTGCGAGCCGTAGTTCTCCGTGACTCTCCGAGTTTGTCGCCTTGGTCAGCGTCGTCAAGACCCAGTCAGATTTTCTCAGAGGCTCAAACCCCAGAGAAGACCATGGCAACAACACAAGAAACCCCAGAAAGAATCGGCAAGCAACGCACCGCTAGAATCCCCTGGAACATTGAACCCCAACTTAGAGAAGAGCAAGTAGCCACGGAGGTGGCCGATGGGGTTTACCAGCTCTGTTCAGTCATGACCAACATGTACCTCATCAAGGACGATGATGGGCTCACACTGGTCGATGCAGGAGTCCCTGCACAGATGGAACTGCTGGAGGCTGGACTCGAACGAATCGGCGCCGACTTAAGCGACATCAAAGCCGTCATCCTCACTCACGTAGACCCAGATCATATCGGACTCGCCGAACCGCTCCGTAAGGCCGGAATTCCAGTTTGGCTCCCCGAAGAAGGGTACGAGGCAGCGTTGAACGGCTTAGGCAAGCCACCGCTCGCACTCTTCTTCTTCATGTGGCGGCCTGCGTACGCGCGATTTATCCGCGCACTGATGCAGGCTGGCATGACCGACGCGGAACCCATCGCTGAGGCCCACACATTCACCGATGGGCAGGTATTAGACGTTCCCGGTCATCCTGAAGTAATCGCTACACCCGGACACCGAGAGGAGCACTGTTCGTTCTGGTTGCCAGAAAGACAAATCCTCTTCTCTGGAGACGCGCTGATTACGATGGATATCATGAGTGGGAAGGCCGTGGCGCCGGAGCCCGTCCGAGGCGGGAACATCTTCAACTACGATAAAGGCCAGCAGATGGAGTCCGCACGAAAATTGGGTTCGCTTGGCCACGTCACCCTTCTCCCGGGACACGTGCAGCCATGGAAGGGCGATCTCGGGGCGCTGTATCCTTCCGCGGAGTAACAGCCAGATAATGCAGTTCCATGCGCGCTGCATTCGCGCTGTGTATCTTGCACGTCTCCGGGAACATCTACCGTATCCGTCAGGACTCATAGCGGTATCTACGCAGTTGTACCGAGCAGCTACGAGTGGTTTCTGGTGCGTTAGAACACGAACGGCAACACGACAGTGAGGCCGACGAAGGCGGCGGCCGTGACGACGAGGATCATCACGGCGTCGAGGAGCACTCCCGCTCGAAGCATGTGCTCGCGGCCGATGGCACCGCTGCCGTAGACGATGGCGTTGGGTGGCGTCGCCACGGGCAGGGCGAACCCGAAACTGGCCGCGACGGCCACCGTCACGGCGAGAAAGACCGACGCGAGCGGGTCAGAGACACCCAACTGGCCGGCGTAGGTCGGCCCGACGGCGATCAACAGGGGCGCGAGGACGGCGGCCATCGCAGTGTTGGAGGCGAGTTCGCCCAGCGAGACGGTCGTCGCGACCACCGCGAGGACGAGGACGGCCACCGGAACCGAACCCAGCGCCGCGACCCCTTCGGTGGCGAGCCACTCGATAGCGCCGCTGTCACGGAGACCGTCGGCCAGCGAGAGGCCGCCACCCAGCAGGAGGAGCGTCCCCCAGTCGACGTCGAGCAGCGTCTCCCAGTCGGCGGCGCCGGTCGCCACCAGTGCCACCACGGCGACCATCCCGGCGAGCACGTAGTAGAGCAGTCCCTGGTGGCCGACGGTCCCGAAGACGTTCACACCGGTCCCGCCGAAGAGCGTCGTGAACAGCGACGCCGGGAGCAGGGACTCGAACAGTGACTCGAAGCCGCCGAGGAGCCACAGTCCGGCAGTCAGGGTGAATATCGCGACCGTCCGACGACCCGCAGGTCGCAGTGGGCCCACACTATCGAGCCGGTCGGCGGCGTGGGCTCGCGCCGTGGCGACGTCGTGAGCGTCCGGCGGGTAGAGACGAACCAGGAGATACCACGTCAGCGGGAGCGCGACAGTCACGAGCGGCAGGCCGACGAGCAGCCAGTCGAGGAACGTCACAGTGATCCCTAGCGATGCCTCGATCTGTCCGGCGACGATGGCGTTGGGCGGCGTACCGATGAGCGTCCCGACTCCACCCACCGTCGCCGCGTAGGCCGTCCCCAGGAGCGTCACTACCTGCATGTTCGAAGGCGTTGCGTCGTCGTCGATACCGTCGTCCGCGACACCGTCGTCGGCAGTCGAGTCTTCCGTGGCAACAGTACCACTGTCGGTCGACGTCGGTGCCACACCCGGTGTGGGTCCGGCGAGGTCCACGCCGTCGCGACCCGGTGCCGGGCGCTCGCCGGTGACCTGGGTGACGATGCCGAGCGCGATGGGGACCATCATCGCCGTCGTCGCGGTGTTCGAGATGGCCATCGAGAGGACGGCCGTGGCGACCATGAGCGCGAGGACGAGTCGCCGGGGCGAGGTACCGACCCGACTCACCAGGGCCAGTGCCAGTCGGCGGTCGATCCCGTGACTCTGGAGCGCGGCCGCGAGCATGAATCCCGAGAGCAGGAGGAAGACGACGGGGTCGGCGAAGGCCGCGAGCGGCGTCGCGAGGTCGGGATACACGCCGAAGACAGTCAGCAGGACCGGGACCAGCAGGGCAGTGACGGACAGCGGGATCGCCCCCGTGATCCACAGCACCGCCGCGAAGGCCATCGTCGCGATCGCGTACTGGCCCTCCGTCGGGAGCGAGCCGTCGGTGGGCGCGGCCGCCACGATGGCGGTCAGGACGACCGCAGCGCCGAGCGCGACGCGTCGACGGCGTCGACTGCTGGGTCGGTCCCGGTCCCCGTCGCGACCGGCCGACTCGGAGTCGTCCCCGGACATTACGGCAGGCGTCGCAGCCGACGGGCAATGGTTTTTCGGCCTGGGAGATCCCTTCGAGCGGAGTCCGATTCGTGGCCTATCGCTATCGGCGGCCGTTCCGGTGGTCGCGTACAGATTTACCTCGCGCCGTTCATATGACTACATGAACAATCGAGATCCCGAAGTCGAACGCGTGTCGCCACAACGGCAGTTGACGGCGGACTACATGCGGGTGGCGGGGCATCGAAGCAACGTCCACGGACTCGTCGAGATCGACGTCACCGACGCCAGAGAGCGGATCCGGACGATCGAGGCAGAGACCGGAACGACTCTCTCGTTTACGGCCTTCGTCGTCTCCTGTCTGGGGGCTGCCGTGGGCGAACACCCACATATCAACCGATACCGTGACTGGCGGGGACGGGTCCATCAGTTCGAGGACGTCGACGTAAACGTCCTCGTCGAACGGGAGATCGACGGCGAGCGAGCCGGCGTTCCCCACGTCGTCCGCGCGGCGAACCGGCGGACCGTTCGGTCGATCCACGACGAAATTCGACGCGTCCAGGCGGACACTGCGGACAAGCAGGAGGCCGGAATCGCCGGGCTCGCCAGCCGCCTGCCCGGCGTCGTCCGCAGGCAGATCTGGCGGCTCCCACAGTTGTTCCCGTCACGGTGGAAGCGCCTCGCCGGCACCGTCGCCGTCACCTCCGTGGGAATGTTCGCCAGCGGGACCGGCTGGGCTATCAGTCCCACGAACTACACCCTCCAGCTCACTGTCGGCGGCATCGGCACCAAACCACGACTGGTCGACGGTGAACTCCAGTCCCGGGAGTTTCTCAGCCTGACCGTCTCCTTCGACCACGACGTCGTGGACGGCGCCCCTGCCACGCGGTTCGTCCAGTGTCTCGCTGACCACCTGGAAGCCGGCACCGGTCTGGGCGCCGCCGCCGAGTGAGCAGCCGCTTCGATCGCTTACACGATGTCGGTCTATCCGCGACCGATCCGCCGACACGCACCGATCAGAGTAGCTGTTCGAACTCACCGAGGAACTCGTCGTAGGTGCCGATGGCGGCTTCGACGGGCTCGGAACTCGTCATATCCACCCCGGCGCCCGAGAGCAGTTCGAGCGGGTACTCCCGGGAGCCACTGGCGAGGAAATCCAGGTACCGGTCGGCTGCGGGCTGGCCCTCTTCGAGGATGCCCTCGGCCAGCGCGACGGCCGCGGAGATGCCGGTGGCGTACTGGTAGACGTAGAAGGCCCGATAGAAGTGGGGGATGCGCATCCACTCGCGGGCGATCCGGTCGTCGACGTCCGCGTCGGCGTAGTACGTCCCCTTGAGCTCCCGGTAGAGGTCGTCGAGGCGGTCGGCCGTGAGCGCCTCGCCCTCCTCGGCGAGTTCGTGGGTGCGGTGTTCGAACTCGGCGAACATGGTCTGTCGGAACAGTGTCGACCGGAAGCGTTCGAGATACTGGTTGAGGACGTGCCGGCGGAGGCGCTCGTCCTCGACGACGTCGAGCAGGTGATGGGTCAGGAGCGTCTCGTTGACCGTCGAGGCAACCTCGGCCACGAAGATCTCGTAGTCGCTGTAGACGTAGGGCTGTTCGTCGCTCGTCAGCTCCGAGTGCATCGAGTGGCCGAGTTCGTGAGCCAGCGTGTACATCGACGCCACGTCGTCCTGGTAGTTCATCAGGATGTACGGCTGAGAGTCGTAGGTCCCGCCCGAGTACGCACCGGATTGTTTGTTCTCGGTCTCGTAGACGTCGACCCAGCGCGATTCGAGCCCCTCCGCGAGCCGGTTCTGGTACTCCTCGCCCAGCGGCGCGACGGCTTCCGTCACCCACTCGCGAGCCTGCTCGTACTCGACGTCGGGACTCTCGCCCTCGACCATCGGGACGTACAGGTCCCACATCCGCAACTCGTCGGCGTCCACGTGGCGCCGTTTCAACTCGGCGTGGCGTCCCAGCACGTCGAGTTCGTCGTTGACGGTGTCGACGAGCGTGTCGTAGACTTCGACGGGGACGTTCGGGCCGTCGAGGGCGGCTTCGCGAGCGGTGTCGTAGTCCCGGGCGCGGGCGAGTTTGATATCGGTCTTGGCGCTGTTGCGGTAGGCGGCGGCGACTGAGTTGCGGTACTCGCCCCAGTGGTCGTAGAAGGCCTCGTAGACCTCGCGGCGGAACTCCCTGTCGGGGTTCTCCTGCAGCGTCGTGAAGTTGTTGAGCGTGATCTGGCGGGGCTCACCTTCGGGGTCGTCGACGGCGGGGAACTCCAGATCCGCGTTCGCGAGCATGTTGTACACCTCGCCGGTCGAGCCCAGCACCTCGCCCAGGTCGGCCAGCAGCGTCTCGACTTCCGTCGAGCGGGTGTGTGGTTGCATCCGGAGGACGTCGTCGAAGTAGTGCTCGTAGGTTTCCAGGTCCGGGTGGGCGTCGACGTAGCCCTCGATGGTGTCGCGACCGGCGTCCTGGATCGCGGGCTCGATGAAACTCGCGGCGCTCGCGGCCTCGGAGTGTAGCGACTGGGCACGGGTCGCCAGCGCCTGGTAGTGGCCGTCGGCGGTGTTCTCGTCGCGGCGCATCCGCGCGTAGGCGGAGACGTTCGCGACCTGGCGCATCACGTCCTCGTAGGTCTCGAGCGTCTCGGCGAGCGTCTCGGCGTCCTCGGTGGCGCGCCCCTCGAAGGCCGCCAGGTCCTCGATCCGCTCGCTGACGTCCTCGAAGGCCTCCTCCCAGGCGTCGTCGTCCGCGTAGAGCGCCTCGAGGTCCCACTTGTACTCCTCGTCGATATCACTGCGGTCCGAAACCGAACTCATGGCCCCGCGTTTGGCTCGAACGACCCTAAGTGTTTCAACACCGGGTGACGTCGCCGCTGTCGTCGCTGTCGACCGCTCGGGGACGTCCCGCCTCCCACAGCGACGTCGCCGACTGGACGGGCTTTTGTCGTTCGACGCCGTGTCCCCACCATGGACGACGCGGACTCGGACGCGAACTCGCCGGCCGGAGACGCCGCCGGCTTGCCCCTGGACGACGCGACCGCGGCGGCACTCGGGCGGGCGTGGCTCGACGACCGCCCCTGGACGCTCCTGACGCGCCTGACCGAACTCGACCACCGCCTCGGCGGCCACCCCGGCGACCGACGGGCGGCCGACCTCGTCGCCGACGCCTTCGAAGACTGCGGCGTGACGGCGGTCGAGCGACACGCCTTCGAGACGGCACGCTGGACCCGCGGCGGGACCGACCTCACGGTGGCAGTCCCCGACCGCGACCTCGAGCGGTCCTTCGAGGCGGTCGCGCTGCCGTACTCCCCCGCCGTCGACGTCGACGCGCCGCTCGTCGACGCCGGCCACGCGACGCCCGACGAACTCGACGCGGCGGACGTCCAGGGCGCGGTCGTCCTCGCCGAGACGGCCACACCGCCGGAGTTCGACCGGCCCTACCACCGCGTGGAGAAGGTCGGCCGCGCCGCCGCCGCGGGTGCCGAGGCGTTCGTCTTCGTCAACCACGTCCCCGGACAGTTACCCCCGACCGGGTCGCTCACCTTCGACGCCGAGGCGCCCCTGCCCGGCGTCGGCGTCAGCCGCGAGACCGGCGACTGGCTCCGCGAGTACGCCGCCGAGGGCGCCCGGGCCCGCCTCCGCGTCGACGCCCACACCGAACCCGCGAGCAGCCAGAACGTCGTCGGAACCCTCGGCCCGGACACCGACGAAGAGGTCGTCGTCTGCGCGCACTTCGACGCCCACGACCTCGGCGAGGGCGCGCTGGACAACGGCTGTGGCATCGCGACGCTCGTCGGCACGCTCCCGGTGCTCGACGCGATGGCCCTGGACCGCCGGGTCAGGGTGGCGGGGGTCAGTTGCGAGGAGACGGGCCTGGTCGGGAGCAGTGCGCTGGCCGCCGACCTCGACCTCGATTCGGCCCACGCCGTCGTCAACCTCGACGGGGTCGGGCGCTACCGCGAGTTGAACGCGCTGGCGCACGCCTCCGAACCGATGGCCGACCTCGTCGAAACCATCGCCGCCGACATCGACCACGACGTCTCCGTGGGGGACCGACCACACCCCTACAGCGACCACTGGCCGTTCCTCCGGTCGGGCGTCCCGACGCTTCAACTCCACAGCGCCAGCCCCGACGCCCGGGGCACCTGGGACCGCGGGTGGACCCACACCAGCGCCGACACTCGCGACAAGGCCGACCCGCGGACGATCAGGGAACACGCCATGGTCGCGGCGCTCCTGGTAGGTGCAGTCGCCGGGAGCGACCTCCCGCGGCTCGACCCCGACGAAGTTCGAGAGCTGCTGGAAGACGAAGGCGCGAAAGCGGGGATGCAGGCCGCGGACATCTGGCCCGCCGAGTGGGAGTGAGCGGGCGTCGGCTGCGGCGTCTCTGTGTCGGGTCGGGTGATACGCGAACAGTCTGGGTATCGGCGAACTGCTCGGACTTTCGATTCAGAAAGTGTAGTTACCACAGCGGAGGCGCGCGCCGTCGAGCGTGCCCGAGCAGAGCGAGGCGCGACGCGCCTCGAAAGCGAGCGGCGAAGCCGCGAGCCAGCGAGGGCCGCGAGACGGCGTCGTGCGAGGGATGAGTGAGGGAGCACAGCGACCGAACGAATCGGTTGGGGAGGTGTGTGGCCTGCGGGTGCTGTGCTGTGTTGTGCTGTGCGGTGCGGGATTCCTGGCGTCCTGGCGAACGGAGTGAGCCAGGGCTCAGGAGAGCAAGCTCTCCTGGCGGACTGAAAGGGCGAGGGCTTTCAACGCTCACCGACGACTGCGGTGCGGTCTCCAAGCGAGTTTCTTCCAGAATGGAGGCACACGAAACCACGTCACATTCACACCCTGTACGACGCAACGGGAGGGGAGACCCGTGGAACTCACTGCCGTGTTGCCGTGTTCGTCACGTTCCCGTACGGAAAAACATGAAGCACGCCGTAGGCCGAACTCGCAGTGCCCTGCGAAACGACGTAGACCTCTCCGTCGTAGCGGACGGGGTGGGGGAAGTCGATCGGTCGTTCGTCCGGCCCGAGCACGTAGCTGCCCGACCGGTTCACGACCCGCTGGAAGCGACGCTGGCTTTCGGCGGTGAGGTTCCCGTAGGCGACCGCCGTCTCGTTTTCGGACAGTTCCGTCGTCGACGCGTAGTAGGCGATCCGGCCGTAAGTCGCTTCGACCGTCCAGAGGCGCCCGTCGGCGAGGACGTACCGGTGCTCGCTGAACGTCTCCAGCGCCGAATCCGACGACAGTTCGACGTAGCCACTCGCGTTACGAGCGGCCCCGAAGGTGGCTCGTTCCGACGTCGACAGCGACGAGTAGCGCAACACCGCCGACGCGTCGACGCCGGACGGCAGGTCGAGCGTGGGGGTTCCGGTCGAGGGTTGGCGGGTCATCGTCGGGACGCTATCGGTCCTCGTGGACGTGTCGGCCGTCGGTGTCCCCGACTGGGCGGTCCCGGCCGGCGAACCGGCCAGCGTCGCACAGCCCGCGAGGACGACGACCAGACAGAGGACGAGAGGGAGGGCGTGACGTCGGCACATCGCTGGTCGGGCGGTGGTACGTCCGCGATAAGTGTTTTCTCTTACACCTCGCGGAAACGCACGACGGCGTCAGGCGTAGTCGTGGTAGACGGTCTTGAGCTGTGTGTACTTCAGGAAGCCGTACTTGCCGTCCTCGCCGCCCAGTCCGGACTCCTTCCACCCGATGTGGTGGCCGTGCCAGGCCTCGCCGAGGGAGCGATTGATGTAGGTTTCGCCGAACTCCAGGTCCTCGGCGGCGCGCATCGCGGTCCGGTAGTCCTCGGTGTACACGTACGAGGAGAGCCCGTACCGGCTGTCGTTGGCGTACTCGATGGCCTGGTCGAGCGAGTCGATCTCGACGATAGGCGTCACCGGTCCGAACACCTCCTGCTGGATGACGTCGTCGTCCTGCTCGACGTCCGTGAGGACGGTCGGCTCGTACCAGTAGCCCCGCTCGTAGGCCTCACTCGTGGGCCGCTGGCCGCCGGTCAACACCCGCGCGCCGGACTCCCGAGCGCTCTCGACGGCGCGTTCGGTCTTGTCGAGTTCAGCGGCGCTGACCTGTGGCCCCATGTCGGGGTCGGTCAGCGGGTCGCCGTACTCGACGCCCTCGGCCGCCTCGACGTACTTCTCTTCGAACTCCGCGCGTACGTCGGCGTGGACGTACACCCGCTCGGCGCACGTACAGACCTGCCCGGTGTTGGTCGTCCGCGCCGTGAGGACGTCCTCGACCGCCTGGTCGACGTCGGCGTCCTTCCAGACGATGGCGGGGGCCTTCCCCCCGAGTTCGAGCGAGACTTTCGTCAGGTTCGCCGCGGCGTCGGCCATGATCTGCTTGCCCGTCTCGACGTTCCCGGTCATCGAGACCATGTCCACCGTCGGCGAGGACACCAGCTGTGCTCCCACCGACCCGTCGCCGGTCACGAGGTTGAACACCCCGTCTGGCAGATCGACGTTCTCGTCGATCAGTTCCGCGAGGCGCAGGGTCGCCAGCGGCGTCTCCTCGCTGGGTTTCGCCACGACCGTGTTCCCGGCGACGAGCGCCGGCGCGAACTTCCGAACGAACACGGCGACGGGGTAGTTCCACGGCGCGATGGCCGCGACCACGCCGACCGGTCGACGCTGGAGGTGGATCGACTCCTCGCGTGACTCCCCGGGAAGGATGTCCCCCTCGATTCGCCGGTCCCACTCGGCCATGTACTGGGCCATGTCCGCCGCGCCGTCGATCTCGCCGCGGGCGTCACTGATCGGTTTGCCCTGCTCGGCGACGACCAGTTCGGCGAGTTCTTCGCGGTGGTCGTCCAGCACCTCGCCGACCGCCCGTACCAGTTGCCCGCGCTCCTGTGCCGGTCGTTTCCCCCAGTCGTAGCGGGCGTCCTCGGCGGCCTCGATGGCGGCCGCGACTTCCGCCTCGGTGGCGGTCGCGACCTCGGCGAGGGTCTCCTCCGTCGTCGGGTTGGTGACGGGGATCGACGCCTCGCCCGCGGGCTCGCGCCACTCGCCGTCGACGTACTGACCGCCCGGTGTGTATTCGACTGCCATACCCTGATCCGGGCCGCGAGCGACCTTAACGATTGGCGAGCCGGGGGGTACGGCCGCTTCCCGCTGTCGTCCCCGCGGGGAGCTGTGTGGACGAGACTCGCCGACGGGTCGAAACTGCTTCCCCGTCCGAGAGCGTAGCCCCGGTGATGACCAGACAGCGCGCGACAGTCAGGTGCTCGGACTGTGACCTGGCCGAGTCCTTCGAGAAACTCCAGCCCGCCCGCGAGCGCATCGAGTCACACCGCGCCGAGACGGGTCACGACCCCTACTGGGAACTCGGCGAGCTGTCGCCGGGCGTCGTGCGCGCCGGTGACGCCGCCGGGGTCTGTGGACGGCTCGACCGCTGACCGGCTCTCGGGGAAACCGATGGCCGCTACTCGGGAAACACTCAAGCGCGTGGGCCCGGCATGCCGCGATATGACACCCCTGACGCGACCGGGTGCCGAGTACGTCTACGACGCCCTCGTCGCGGCCGGCGTCGAGACGCTCGTCGGCCTCCCCGGAACCCAGACGGTGCCACTCGACCGGGTGGTCACCGAGCGCGACGAGATACGGTACGTCATGGCCCGCCACGAGACCGCTATCCCCCACGTCGCCTGGGGCCACTACGAGGTTTCCGGCGTGCCCGCGGCCACGCTCACCGTCCCTGGTCCCGGCGAGACCAACGCCATGCACGGGCTGAAAAACGCCCTGAACGACTGCGTCCCCATCGTCCACGTCACTGGCGACGCCCACCCCGACGAGCGCGGGAAAGGCCCGATACACGAGATCGACCCGGACACCTACGACAACGTGGTCAAGACGAACGTCGTCGTCGAGTCGAAACGGGACCTGGCGGCGGCCGTCGAACGCGGTATCGAGCGCGCGCTCACCCCGCCGATGGGGCCTGTCAGACTGGGGATCCCGAGCGAGTTCCTGGCGAACGAGGTCACGGCTCCCGAAGCGTCGGTCTCGCCCGAGCGCGTCACCCGCGAGAACGGCCCCCTCTACGACGCCGCCGCGACCCTCCTCGCAGACGCCGACCGACCGGTCGTCTGGGCCGGCGGCGGCGTCCACCGCTCGCCGGGCGGCACCGCGGCCGTCCGGGACCTGGTCACCGCCCTCGACGCGCCCGCCGTCACGACCTACAAGAGCAAGGGCGTGATCCCGGAAGACGACCCCCGCTTTCTGGGCGTCGCCAGTAGTTCGCTCCCGCCGGGCGGTCGCCGTGTCCTGTCACGGTCAGACGTCGTCTGTGCGCTCGGTACCGACCTCGACGGCATCGCGACCGCCGACTGGGACCTCGACCTGGGTGACTCGCTGGTCCACGTCACGCTGGACCCCGACGACATGGACCAGGGATACGATGCTGACGTCGGGGTCGTCGCCGACGCCGCCGAGGCCGCGAGTGCCATCCGCGAGCGACTGACGGACCACGACGTGCCGACAGCGGGCTGGAACGGCGCGGAGATCGGTCGCACAGTCAGGAGCGAGTACCGCGAGCACCTCGAACGCGAGGGGCTCTATGAGGTGACCGACGAGGGGTTTCACACGCCCGGAGTCCTGCGAACAGTGCGAGAGGCGGTCCCCGACGACGCCATCGTGACCGAAGACGTCGGCGGGTTCCGTCTCTGGGCGATGCAGGCCTTCGAGACGACCGAACCGGACGAGATGGTCGCCGCCGGGTCCTGGGCCGGGATGGGTGTCGGTCTCCCCGCGGCCATCGGTGCGAAGATCGCCCGCCCCGAGCGCCCGGTGGTCTGTCTCTCCGGCGACGGCGGCCTGTTGATGTGTCTCCACGAACTCGCGACCGTCGTCCAGGAGGACCTGGATATCACGCTCGTCGTCTCGAACAACAGCGACTACGCGGTCATCAGCAAGCAACTCCAGCACACCGACACCCCCGCGTTCGCCTGGGACAGCCCCGATTTCCCGACCATCGCCGAGGGCTTCGGCTGGGACGCGACCAGCGTCGACGACCACGAGGGGTTGCGGACGGCCCTGGCGGACGCGCTCGACAGTGACGGACCGACGCTCGTCGACGTGACGACCCCGACGGAGGAACCCTCCGCAGCGGCCGCTGCCGACTTCGAGACCGACCTGACGTTCTGAGCGGCCGCGTTACTTCAGAGTGAGACAGTGCAACAGACCCCACCCGGTAGTATCGTCCGGGAACGCGGGCTTCAAGCCCGACACGAGCAGACCTCCGATAGTGACAGCCACCGGCAGCGACCGCGCAGAGTGGGTTGGAGACGCAACCGGGGAAGACAGCGATGCGTAGCAACTCGCGCGGCCGGAGGCCCCGATGACCACTGCACCGCGCGGCCGGCGGGGCGTATTCGTCTCGATCTGTGTCTTCTCCTTCCTGGTGAACTTCGGTCGCATCGCGTTCGCACCGCTCGTCGACTTCTTCATCCGCTCGGGGATCAGCCCCGCCACCGCGGGACTGGCGGCGACGGCGGTGTGGGTCGGGAGCGCGCTCCCGCGACTGCCGACCGGCTATCTCCTCACCTTCGTCAGTCGCCAGCGCGTCCTGCTGGGGATGGGCGTGGCGCTGTCGGCCGCCGCGGCCTTCACCGCGTTCTCGCCGGACATCAGGATCACGACGGTCGGGGCACTCCTGGTGGGACTGGCCTCTGGGGTGTTTTTCATCGCCGCCAACCCGCTGGTGAGCGAACTCTACCCCGAGCGCGTCGGCGTCGCCGTCGGCATCCGCGGCATGTTCTCGCAGATAGCGGCCGTCGCCGCCCCCTTCCTGGTCGGTCTGGCGATCGCTCTCGGGTCCTGGCGCGTCTCCTTCGGCGCGCTCGCGGTTCTTGCGCTCGGGATGACGGCCGTCTTCTTCCTCGCCGCCCGCCGGGCCGACCTCCCGGACGCCGGCGCCGAGGACCGCGACCTCCTCGGGGGGATCCGTGCCCAGTGGCGCCTCGTCGCCGCCGGCGTGCTCTTCGTCGGTGTCACCGGCTTCGTCTGGCAGGGCGTGTTCAACTTCTACGTCACCTACCTCGGCGCGGCCACGGACCTCACCTCGGGCACCGCGAGCACGCTCCTCACCGTGACCTTCGCCGCCGGCGTCCCCTCGTTTCTCGTCGCCGGCCGCCTCGCCGACCGCTTCTCGTACCTGCGACTCCTGACGGGCATCCTCGTCGGGTTCGTCGTCTGCCTGTTCGCGTTGACTGCCGTCGAGGGACTGTGGCCCATCGTCGCCATCTCCGTCGTCATGAGCCTCGTCATCCACAGCCTCTTCCCGGTCGCCGACGCCTACATGCTCGACACGCTTCCCGACGATTCTCGTGCGAGCGCCTACTCGGGGTACAGCGCGACGATGATGCTCATCCAGGCGGGCGGCAGCGTCTCCGTCGGTGCGCTCGCCGGGGCCGGCTTCACCTACACCGCCGTGTTTCGCGGGTTCGCACTCCTCGTCGCCGTCCTCGCAGTCTTCGTCGCCGTCCTCGCCCGCGCCGGCCAGCTTCCAACCGGGGAGTGACCGGTTTGCCGCCGGTCCGGCCGGCGAGACTTTCCCGCCGGGGATCCTACACGTTCCAATGCCAGCGACAACCCCTGGGATCCACCACGTCACCGGGATCGTCGGGGACGCACAGACCGCCGTCGACTGCTACGCCGGAACGCTGGGGCTCCGGTTCGCCAAGCAGACGGTCAACTTCGAGGACGTCCTCCAGCACCACCTCTACTTCGGCGACACGGCGGGGAGTCCGGGGACCGTCTTCACCGCTTTCGCCGACCCACACGGTATCGACGGCCGCGTCGGCAAGCCACAGGTCGAGACGGTCACCTTCGCCGTCCCGGACGGGTCGATGGCGTTCTGGACCGAACGACTCGCCGAGGCGAGCATCACAGTCCAGGGCACCGAGGAGCGATTCGGCGAGCGGGTGCTGCGCTTTCGCGACCCCGCGGGGACGCACGTCGAACTCGCCACCGACGGGCAGTCGAGTGCGACTGCCCCCGACCTCTGGACCGGGAGTGTCCCGGAACACGCGGCGATCCGGGGGATCGCGGGCGTCTCGCTCCTGTCGGTCAACCCGTTCGCGACGGCGGCGGTCCTGGAGACACTAGGATTCGAGTACGAGCACGAGAGTGACGAACGCGTCCGCTACCGGGCCGACGGCGACCTGGCGGCGGCCGTCGATATCGTCCATCACGAGGCGGAGTTCGGACGGGAAGGGCCCGGGACGCTCCACCACGTCGCCGTCCGGGTCGACGACGAGGACGACCTCCACGAGTGGCGCGAGTACTTCGACGACAACGGCTACGACGTCTCCCGTGTCAAGGACCGGCACTTCTTCCACTCGCTGTACGTCCGCGAACCCGGCGGGATACTCGTCGAACTCGCCACCGACACCGGCGGCGTCGTGAGTGACCACCCGACGCCGGGCACCGCGCTCGAACTTCCGCCCTTCTTCGAGTCTGACCGCGACCTCGTCGAGAGTCAACTGCCCGAGCTGGCGGTCCCGGACGACGGGTCGACGGGCACACGACCGTCGACGGATGCACAGTCACCGCCGTCGACGGACCCAGGGACTCAGTCGTCGACGGAGGACGACGACGCGTGAGTCCAGGCGGTCCGATCCTGGAGTCCGTCTCGGGTCCACACGCCGGCCGACCGCTGGTGACTGCGGGTGCGCCGGCGGCCGCAGCGGAGGTCGGCCTCGTCGCACTCCACGGCCGCGGTGCGACCGCACAGGGAGTGATCAACCTGTTCGCGCCCGCGGTCGGCCACGGCGTCGCTGTCTTCGCGCCCGACGCCGCGCGAAGCCGGTGGTTCCCCCGACCGTTCGACGCGTCCCGGGCGGACAACGAGCCCCATCTCACGTCGGCGGTCGAGTGTGTCGCGGCGACCCTCGACCGCGCCTCGGCTATCGGCCTCCCGCCCGAGCGAGTCGTCCTCACCGGGTTCTCGCAGGGGGCCTGCGTCGCCGCCGAGTTCGCCCGGCGACAGCCCACCCGGTACGGCGGCGTCGCCGCTCTCTCGGGTGTCCTTCCGGGGTCGCAAGCGGAACTCGACGGACCAGTGACGGACGATGGACTCGACGGGACGCCAGTCTTCTTCGGCTCCGGCACAGACGACCCACACGTCAGCGGGGACCGGCTGGACGCGACGGCAGCGGTCTTCGAGCAACTCGGCGCTGCCGTCACGACGCGACGCTATCCCGACGTGGGCCACGCCGTCACGGACGAGGAGTTCGCCGTCGTTCGAGCGTTACTCGACGACGCGAGAGACACACCGGGTGAAGACTGAACACCGTCACGGCGGCCGATACGCCGCCACAGAACCGGCGACGGTCGTGAAAACGAGGTCGTCCGCGACGACGACACCCGACCCGGTGTCGACCCCCGACGCCCACTGCTGTGAGCCGTCGGCGGGGTCGAACGACCGGAGACCGTCGGTCGTCGGGACGACGACCGCTCCGTCGGCGACGGCGGGGCGACCGAGGATCGTTGGGGTGACCTCGGCCGTCCACTCCTCGTTCCCGCTGTCGGTCGAAAGCGCCGTCAGCCCCGGTTTGTCGTCCACGTTCGCCGTGTAGTAGGCATGCTCGTCACCGACCGCCACGAGACCGCCACCTGCTTCCCCGCCGGGCGGGACGCCCTGGCCCCAGCTCGCACCCGCGTCGGAGACTGGCTTCGCGTCGACGTTCCCGAAGAAGGCGTCGACGGCGTAGACCGTCCCCGCGCGGTAACACTGTTCTGCCGGGAAGTCCGCGCCGCGGCGGGGCGGGTCGTTGTACTGGGTCCCGTCCGCGGCGTCCAGGCGCCAGTACCGGTTGTCGTAGGGGCCACTGGAGACGAACACCCGGTCGTCGCTTGCGAACACCCGCGACTCCCACGGGTCGGCGATGTCCGTCCGCCACCGCTCGCTCCCGTCGGCGAGTTCGAACGCGACGACCGTCGGACCGCTCTCGTCGACCCAGTAGACGCCGTGGGCTGTGGCGAGCAATCCGCGCCGGTTCGGCGTCTCGACGCGCCACCGTTCGCGGCCCCTGTCCGGCGCGAGTGCGACGAGTTCGCCTGCTGTCGGGACGAAGACCGTGCCGTCCACGACCCGTGGTGTCCTCGCCGCGCTACCGACCGAGGTGGTCCACCGGGACTCGCCCGTGGTCGCGTCGAGTGCCCGGACAGTGCCGTCGTCACCGCCGACGTAGAGCGTCCCGTCCGCGAGCACCGGCGACGAGAGCCCACCACCGGCCGAGACGCGCCAGAGTTCGGCCACCGCCTCGGTCGGTCCCGCTGTATCGACGGCGTTGCTCCGGCCGGCGTCGGCGCCGGGGACCGGCCAGTCAGTCTCGACGCTCGCGGGAGCGGTCGGCGTTCCTTCTGGCGTCGACGCCGCTGTCTCCGTCGGGCTCCCGGGCGAGTCCGTCCCGGTCGACGAGGGCGTCCCGTCGCGGTCGGTGCCCGAGACCGTGTGGACGTCCGTGGGACTCGCGCTCGGGGTCGGCGTGGCTGCCGGCGGCGGAGAGTCCGTCGGCGGGTCGGTACCGCTCGCGTCCTCGTCGCTCGTACACCCTGCGACGGCGAGCGCTCCGAGACTCCCGAGGAGGGCGCGTCGCGACCAGCGTTCTGTCATGTGCGAGAGTGCGACGCGTCCGGATAAGTGTCTCGTGGACGTTGAAGCGGTCGTTTGAGGCACCCGAAACCGGGCGAGTAGCCGCCCGCCGCCGGGAGTCGTCACTCCCAGGGGTGGATCGTCGCCCGGTAGGACTCGCCCGCGGCCTGGGTCTCGTAGGCGTCGGTCGCCCCGTCGAGTCCCACCCGGTAGTTCAGCAGGTCGCCGTAGGGGAACCGGTCGACGGTCCGTTCGAGCATCGAGATGGCGGTGTCGAACTGGCCCGGCGGGTAGGCGAGACTGCCGTAGACGTCGAGCTGGTTGTGGATGACGTCGCTGGGATCGACCGACGCTTCGCCCGCCGAGAAGTAGTGGCCGACCTCGACGACCGTCCCGCCGTTGTGCGGGATCTCGAGTGCCTGTTCGAACGCGGAGGGGTGACCCACGGCCTCGACGGTGACGTCGGGGCCGTCGCCGCTCGGGGTCAGTTCGGCGATGGCGTCGATGAACTCGTCGCCGTCGTACTCGTCCACGTCGATAGTATCGGTCGCGCCGAACTGCTCGGCCATCTCGAGGCGCTCGTCTATCATGTCGACGGCGATGACCTGGCCGGCCCCCACCGTGGTCGCCGCGGCCACAGTCAGGAGGCCGATGGGGCCAGCGCCCTGGACGACGACGCTGTGGCCCATCCCCAGCCCTTCGCGGGCGTGGGGGACCCCTGGCGGCTGTGCGCGCTCGACGGCGTGTGTCGCCACGGAGAGCGGTTCCACGAGGGCGCCCAGTTCGGTGTCGAGCGAGTCCGGGACCCGGTAGAAGTGCGCGCGGTCCTCCAGCACGAAGTACTGGCTCATCCCGCCGTGGAGGTGCGGGGGCTCGTCGACGCTACGGAACCCGTGAACGTCCCGATTATTGCACGTCAGGGGGCGCGTCGGCATGTTCTCACAGTACCAGCAGTCCCCGCAGCTGATCCCCGGGACGACGGTGAGCGCGTCGCCCTCCGATATCGGACGGCGTGCGCTGTCGGTCTCGACGTTCGCGCCCAGTTCCTCGACGATACCGACGAACTCGTGGCCGGGCACGATGGGTGAGTCGCGCTCGCCGTGTTGCCACATGTGGACGTCCGAGCCACAGACGCCCGAGAGTTCGACGCGCAACAGCACCTGGTCCGGTCCCGGGTCGTCGACGTCGACGGTGCGCCGTTCGAGCTCCCCGGATTCGGTGAGGACGATCGCGTTCGACTCCATACCCGAGAGAGCGGCGAGAAGGCAAATATAGTTCAGGGTCGAGGTATCTCCCGGCAACGCGAGTGCGTGGCCCCAAGGTGGATACGACTGGCCGGAGACCACGCTGATATGGACAACCCCACCGTCGTCTTTCCGGAAGCGCGGGAGGTCGCCGTCGAAGACCGCGACCGGTCTGTGCCCGACGCCGACGAGGTGCTCGTCGAGACCGACACTTCGCTGGTCAGCACCGGCACCGAACTGACGGTCCTGTCGGGCGAGTACCCCGAGGGCTCCGTCTGGGACGACTACGGCACCTACCCCTTCGACGCGGGCTACGCGAACGTCGGGACCGTCGTCGAGGCCGGCGCTGACGCCGTGATCGAGCCCGGGACGCGCGTCGCGACCTGGGCGCCCCACGCCGCGTACGTCACCGCCCGCGATTCCGACTGCGTCCTCGTGCCCGAGGACGTCACCGACGACCAGGCCAGCCTCTTCGCCATCGCACAGATCGTGATGAACGGGATCCGGCGGGGCCGCGTCGACTGGGGCGAAACCGTCGTCGTCTACGGGCTGGGCATCCTCGGCCAGCTCGCGGTTCGGTTCTGTCACCTCGCGGGCGCCGAGACGGTCGTCGGCGTCGACATCGCTGCCGAGCGTCTCGACTACCTCCCCGACGACCCCGGGGTGGTCGGCGTCGACACGACAGCGAGCGACCCCGTCGAGGCTGTCGCGGACGTGACCGGCGGTCGCCTCGCCGACGTCGTCTTCGAGGTGACCGGCAACCCCGACGCGATCCCCGGCGAATTCGACGTCCTCCGCGACCAGGGTCGGCTCGTCCTCCTGTCGAGTCCCCACGGAGAGACGACGCTCGACTTTCACGACGACGTAAACGCTCCAAGCATCGAGATACTCGGCGCCCACCAGACGTCACACCCGCCCGTCGCGACACCGCAGGACCCCTGGACGAAGGCTCGCCACGCCGAGCTCTTCTTCTCGTACCTGCGCCGGAACCGCCTCGTCGTCGACGACCTGTTCTCACACAGTCGTCCCTACAGCGACGCGCCCGCCCTCTACCAGTCGCTACTCGACGACCGGACGGACGCGATGGCCGTCCGTCTCCAGTGGTAGTCCGGACGGGAGCCGCTTCCAGTGGTAGCCTGGACGGGAGCCACTCGGTGTCGACCGAACGGCTATACGTGCGAATCCGCTACCGTCACGTATGACCTCTGAGGACCCACAGCCAGAGACACCCGCCGAGCGGGTCGTCCTCTCCTATCCCGCCGACCTCAGCCAGTGGGGGCGGGACACGCTCGACGACGGCCCGTTCCGCGCGTACCTGGGGAAGACGCTCGGGACCGTCGACCCGGGCGCGGAAGTCGAGGTGTTCGTCGGGGTGGGTTGCTGTGGCGACACGCTCGACGTACCGCTGCGCGTCGAAGCTCTCGACGGCGGCGACGCCGTCACCGAGGCGACGACGATCGAGTACGAGGTCCGCGAGGCCTGCGGGATCGAGGGCGGGTGGGCGGTCCAGAGCGCCGGAAGTCCCTGATACGGTCAGTCTACCGTGTGCCGGTATACCCTCGTGCGAGTTGAGCGAGTGTTTTTGTTCGAGTGTGGGTGAACGAAATCGGATTGTGAGAGAGGGGCGTCACAGACAAGGGAGGAAAGCCCTCGGCGCGCTCGCGGCCGCTGAGCAGGATATCCTCGCTCGTTTCACTCGCTCGGATAGTGCCTGCTCAGCGCCTCCACCCGGTCGCGAGCGCACCTCGCCCTTTCGATCCGCCAGGGACGGCACCGCAGACAGCCACACACCTCCCCAGCCGATTCGCTCGCTTCGCTCGCTCATCCCTCGCGCGGCGCCGTCTCACGACGAGACGCTCACGGGTCGTCCCTCCCCGTTCGCATCGAGGCGCGGAGCGCCTCGCCCCCCTCGACGGCGCGCGCCACCGCTCTCGTGGTAACTACCTGAACAGCTGTGACGATCACCTCTCGAAGGGAATCGACGCCTCGCAACGTATTCGACGACACGCGCTACTCGGTGTCGAACGACCGTGTCTCGCCCCGAACTGCCTGGAAGGCCGCTTCCATCCGGCGCAGATCGACCGACCGCGTCTCGGCGTCACTCGCCAGCAACGTCGCCGGGTCCCAGAACCGGGCGTCCGTCGGTTCCGAACCGGGTCGAACCGTTCCTCGGGTTCGCTCGCACTCGATAGCGAAACAAACCGACAGCAACGACCCCTCCGCCGGGTCCTCGACGTGAAACCCCGTCCGGGCGAGTTCGAGCGCGTCCGGGTCGGCCGCGAGCCCGGTCTCCTCTTCGAGTTCACGAGCGGCACCCTCTCTGGCGGACTCGTCGACTTCGAGGAACCCGGCCGGGACCGTCCACTTCCCGCGGTCGGGCGGGATGCCGCGTTCGACCAGCAGCGCCTCCGGCCCGTCGAGGACGACGACGGCTCCGATGGGGGCCGGGTTCTGGAAGACGAACTCGCGACAGTCCGGGCAGAAAGCGCGGTCCCGCCCCTCGAACGCTCTCGTCTCCACCGCGGCGCCACAGTCGGGACAGTAGTTGGCTCTGCGTCGGGTCATCGGTCGTTCGCTCCCCCCACCGTCATCGTCCACACCGTCTCTCGTCCGAGCATCAGTATCCCTCGACGGCGACACCGAGTTGCTCGAAGTCGGCGACGTTCTCGGTGACGACCGTCGCGTCGTGGTGGTCGGCAGCGCCCGCGATGAGAATCTCGCCTGCGAGCGCGTTGATCCGGTCGGCATCGACGGTTTCGTCGGCCAGCAACCGGGCCTCGATCGCGGCGGCCGCGAACGCATCGCCGGTTTCGAAGGGAAGCACGGTCAGCCAGCCCAGGTCCGATCGAACGTCCGCCTCTGTCGGGTCGTCCTCGACCGCGTGGACGCCGACGGCTATCTCTTCGACGTTGATCGTCGTCGTCACGAGGTCCTCGTCGGTGCTCTCGTGTGTGTCGAGGAACGATTCGACACGCGAGTTTCCCCGGTAGTAGTGGGCCAGAAACGTCGTATCGAGCAGTTTCACTGCTCGTCGCTCCTCGTCCCGCCAGCACCGGAGTCACCGGTATCCTCGGCGTCGACGGCACCGTCAGTGTCTTCACTGTTCACACCGACCCCCTCGCCACCGAGCGCCGCGACCGCCTGCTCCTGCCTCGCTGCCAGTCCCTTCCCGCGCCGGTCACGACTCGCCCGCACGACTCGGTCCAGTCGTGCCCCGCTGTCGTCGTATTTCCCGAAACTCCGTCGCCAGTCCGCGCTCACGACCCCCGTCACTCGCTTGACGACGTCGCTGAAACTCTCGTCCTCGCGCTTTTCGGCCCGCAACAGTTCGTAAGCCTCCTCGTCCAGGCCGATCGTCTTCGTCCCCATAGATTGTGTTTGTGTACACAGACACAAAAACGCACCGTGGGCAGTACCAGACAGCCGATCCGTTATCCTTTCAGTCCCGTCCCGGTCAGCGCCACGACCACGTCGTCGTCGGAGTCGACCACACCCCGCTCCCGAAAGAGGTTGAGGGCAGCCGTCGCTGTCGCGCAGGTCGGTTCGACGTGAAAGCCCGCCCGTGCGAGTCGGTCGTGTTCTCGCTCGGTCGCGCCCGGGCCGACTGCCACGGCGTCCCCACCGGTCTCCCGGAGCGCGGCACGGACCTGGTCGCCCCGTGCTGGGTCCCGGATCTGGATACCGTCGGCGGCCTCGTTGGGTTCGTCGGCCCCGGTGGCCTCGGTGGGTCCATCGCTCCTGACGGGTTCGTCGTCGTCTCCGGGCGCACTGCCGAGCGCGTCTGCGATCGGTGCGGCGCCGGTCGCCTGCACGCCGAACAGGCGCGGGATATCGTCTATCCAGCCGGCCGTTTCGAGCGCGCGAAAGCCCCGGTAGGCGCCGAGCAGGAGCGTCCCGTGGCCCAGCGGTGTCACGACCGCGTCGGGGACTGTCCAGTCCCGCTGGGCGGCAAGTTCCATCGCGAACGTCGCCGTGCCGGCGAAGAAGGCGGGGTTCCAGGCGTGGCTGGCGTACCACCCCGGTTTCGACCCCGATTCGACCGTCTCGATACACGCGTCGGTGACGTCACCGCGCGACCCCTCGACGCGCACGACGTCCGCACCGGTGCGCTCGATGGCCCGGAGTTTGCCCGGTTTCGCGTCCGCCGGGACGTAGATCTCGGCGTCGATGCCGGCCCGGGCGGCGTAGGTCGCGATGGCGAGACCGGCGTTGCCCGAGGAGTCCTCGACGACGCGGTCGACACCGAGTTCGACCGCCCGCGAGAGCGTCGCCGTCGCGCCGCGGTCTTTGAAACTCCCCGTCGGGAACAGGGATTCGAGTTTGAACGTACAGTCCCAGTCGGGGGCCTCGACCAGTGGCGTCCAGCCCTCGCCGAGTGTGACCCGGCGCTCGACTGGCAGGAACGACTCGAACGCCCAGAGACCACGGTCGCGGTCGAGCGTGGCCGGTGCCACGTCGGAATCGGGCAGCGGCGTGTCGGCGAAATCGAGCGCGTGCCCACACTCACACCGCCAGACGTCCGTCCCAGCGTCGAGGTACTCGCGGCCACAGGCCTCGCAGACGAGCATGGTCTGGTCTGGAGTGGGCGCCTCGTGTAGGTGTCGGTCGTCGGTAACGAGCGAGTTCGGTATCGACGGCCAGGCCGCGACAGTCGCGGCCGGGAGAAACGCGAGCGTTTTAGTCACCCTCTGAACTAACTCGTCCCGTGCAGAACGCGCTCCTCGTCGCAGACGACCTGACGGGTGCGGTGGACACCGGCCACGGCTTCGCCGCCCGGGGTCGGGGCGTCCGGGTCCGACTGCGCGGGGAGGGCGATGCGGAGACGCCCCCGGCGGACCGTGACGTCCTCGCCGTCGATACCGACAGCAGAGCGGCGAGTCCGAGCGTCGCGGCGGAGGCGGTCACTCGCGCGATCGCCGCCTACCCCGCCGCCCGCGTCTACAAGAAAGTCGACTCCACACTCCGGGGGAACGTCGTCGCAGAAGTCGACGCCGCCGTCGCCGCCACCAACGCCGACGTCGCCGTCGTCGCACCGGCGTTCCCGGCGACCGGTCGGACGACCGAGGACGGCATCCATCGGGTCGACGACACGCCGCTGGCCGAGGCGGACTACGGTGTCGCGGAGTCGGACCTGCGGACCGTCTTCGCGCGCTCGCGCTATCTCGTCGAGTCCCTCGACCTCGCGACCGTCGAGCAGGGCACCCAGAGCGTCCGCGAGTCGCTCGCGTCCATCACGGAGGCCGAGGAGCCGGTTCTCGTCGTCTGTGACGCGACGACCGAGGACCATCTCGCCGCCATCGCGACCGGTGCCGAGGCCCTCGCCGACGACGGCGGGGCGTCGGTGGCAAGCGGAGACAGTCACGCCGAGGCCGCCACCACCCCCTCGGTCCTGTTCGTCGGCAGCGGCGGACTGGCGAAACACGTCGCGGTGCCGGGCGAGCCCACCCCGACGACGGTCCAGCCGGTGGCCCGGCCGGGCACACTGGCGGTCGTGGGGAGCACGAACGAGCGGACGCTCGTGCAACTCGCGGCAGTGCCCGACGACCTGGTCGTCGCGCTCGACCCGGCGGCGGCCGTCCGGAACCCCGAGGAGACGGGCCGGCGCGGCGCGGTCCGACTCGGGCGACTGCTCGACCGGCGCGGGCGTGCGGTCGTGACCGCGGCGACCGGCGGGGCGGACGTCGGCACGGCCGAGCGAGTCGCCGCGGAGACCGACACGGACGCGAGCGACAGGGTCGAGACGGCACTCTCGGCGGCGGCGAGCGGCGCGGTCGCGGCGAGCCAGCCAGGCAGTCTGTTCCTGACTGGCGGCGCCGTCGCGCGAACGGTCCTGACGCGACTCGAAGCCCCCGAACTCGCGCTCACCGGTGAGGCCGTCGCCGACGGTGTCCCCGAGAGCGTGGTCGCGACCGGCCCCGCCCGTGGGACGCGGGTCGTCACCAAGGCCGGTGGGTTCGGCGACGAAAAGACTATCCTCAACTGTCTGGACGCGATGTAACTCACCATGGACCGACCGACAGTCGCCGTGACGATGGGCGACCCAGCGGGGATCGGCCCCGAGGTTATCGTCGCGGCCTATCCCGACCTGCTCACCGACGCGCAGCCGGTCGTCGTCGGCGACGCCGACGTGTTGCGCCACGCGGTCGATATCGTCGAGTGCGGTCTCGACGTCGTCGCCGTCGAGCAGGTCGCCGACATCACCGATGCCGCCGACGCCGCCAGCGGCCCCGGCACCGACTCGGAGACCGACGCGGACGCTGGAACGCTGCCCGTTCTCGACCTGGACAACGTCGACGCCGACGACCTGGCCTACGGCGAAGTCCGCAAGGAATACGGCGAGGCGAGTCTCGCTTACGTCGAACGGGCGATCGAACTCGCGACGGCGGGGGAGGTCGACGCCATCGCGACGGCACCTATCAACAAGCAGGCGACCCGCCTCGCCGGGAGCACGCACGCCGGTCACACTGGGATGCTGGCCGACTACACGGACACCGAGACCTACGCGATGATGCTCGTCGAGGACGACCTGCGAGTCACGCACGTCAGCACGCACGTCCCGCTGGTCGAGGCCTGCGAGCGCGTGACGCGACGGGCGGTGCGCGACACCATCGACGTCACCGTCGAGGGACTGCGCGACCTGGGGGTCGACGACCCCACCGTGGCCGTCGCGGGACTCAACCCCCACGCCAGCGACGGGGGACTCCTCGGGACGACCGAACAGAGCGAGATCCGCCCGGCCGTCGAGGACGCCCGCGAGGCGGGCCACGACGTCTTCGGACCCGACTCGCCGGACACGGTCTTCGCACGGGCGGCCGGCGGTGCCGCCGACTGCGTCGTCGCGATGTACCACGACCAGGGACACATCCCCATCAAGATGCTCGGGTTCGCCAGCGACGACGCCGTCTCGGGCGTCAACGTCACTATCGGCCTGCCGATCGTCCGTACCAGCGTCGACCACGGCACCGCCTTCGACATCGCCGGCGAGGGGAAGGCCAGTCCTGCCAGTCTCGTCGACGCCGTCGCCCTCGCCGCCCGTATCGCCCGCAACCGGGCCGACCGCGAGGGCGACGACGGACTGACCGCCGAAGAGGACACCGACCAGGGTCCCGAGAGCGACCCCGCCGCGGGTTCGAGTGGTGTGGAGCGATGACATCCGACAGCGAGGACACCGAGGTCGACCGTGACGACGAGACGAGCCTCGACTTCGAGTTTCCCGCCGCCGACCGATTGCGCGCGGCGAGCGGTCACTCGCTCGCGGACCTCCCCCGCTTCGCTGTCGCCCATCGCGAACGCGACCTCGAATCCGTCGACGACCCACACGCCGCCGGTCGCGACGCGGTCGGAGATATCTCCGCGTTTGCCCCCGGGGACGCCGACGCCGACGCCGACGCTGATGCCACGGACCCGCTCCCGGAAGGGTCGACGGTCGCAGTCACTGCCGGGAGCCGCGGCATCCACGACATGCCCGCCGTGCTCTCCGGGGCGGTGGCCGAACTCCGCTCGCGGGGGTACGACCCGTTCGTCCTCCCGGCGATGGGGAGTCACGGCGGTGCGACCGCCGAGGGCCAGCGCGAAACCCTCGAGGCGCTCGGTATCACCGAGGAGTCGCTGGGCTGTGCGATCCGTTCGTCGATGGCCGTCACGGCGGTGGGTCGAGACGCCCTCGACCGGCCGGTCTACGCGTCCGAGGACGCCCTCGACGCCGACGCAGTCCTGCTCGCGAACCGGGTGAAACCCCACACCGACTTCCGGGGGTCGGTCGAGAGCGGGCTCGCGAAGATGGCCGTCGTCGGCCTCGGGAAACACCGCGGCGCCGCCTCGCTCCACGACGCCGCCATCGCGACGGACTTTTCGACGGTGATCCGCGACCGCTTCGAGGTCCTGTGTGCGGAGACACCCATCGTGGGAGGCATCGCACTCGTCGAGAACGCCGCCGACCGCGCCGCCCACGTCGAGGGGATCGACGTCGACGCCGTCCTCGACCGCGAACCCGAACTGCTCGAGCTGGCGCACGAGGGGTTCGCCGAACTCCCAGTCGAGGACCTCGATCTCCTGGTCGTCGACGAGTTGGGCAAGGACAAGTCGGGTACCGGGATGGACACGAACGTCCTCGGTCGCTACGACTTCCACGGTGAAGCCGAACCCGACCGCCCCCGGATCACCCGCGTCTACGCCCGGTCGCTGACAGCGCCGTCTCATGGCAACGCCATCGGGATGGGGCTGGCCGATGTCGTCCACCGCGACCTCGCCGCCGCCGTCGACTTCGGCGACACTTACGTCAACGTCGTCACCAGCGGCGAACCCCGACGTGCGAAACTCCCGCTCGTCGTCCCCGACGACGCGACCGCGCTCGTACTGGCGTGTGCGACGACCGGCGTCGCCGACGCGAGCGAGTTGCGCGTCGCCCGCATCCCGAGCACGATGGACCCCGACGATCTGGTCGTCTCCGAACCCGTCGCCGCCGAGTTACGCGAGCGCGAGGATACGACCGTCGGCCCGCTGGAACCACTCGAATTCGACGACGGACAGTTGCCCCCCGACCCGTACTGAGAAGGATGCAGGTCGGTCTCCGACGCACGTTCGGGTAGATCACCTGCTCACTGTGTTTATGTAGTTTTCACGGCGGTGGCGCGCGCTGTCGCGGCGTTCATGCCGCGACAGCACCGTGCGAGGGATGAGCGAGTGAGCACAGCGAACGAGCGAATCGGCTGGGGAGGCGTGTGGCCTGCGGTTGCGGTGCGGTGCGGTTGCGGTGCGGTGCTGTGCCTGGTATCCTGGCGAGCGAAGCGAGGCAGGGCTCAGGAGAGCTTGCTCTCCTGGTGTCCTGGCGAACGAAGTGAGCCAGGGCTCGGAAGACGAACGAAGTGAGTCTTCCGGTGGACTGGAAGGGCGAGGCGTGCGTGGCGCGACCGAAGGGAGGGCCACGATTGCCGAACGGGGAGTGCGCGGCGCTCCGCGCCGCGAAATCGAGGCGGCGCAGCCGCCTCCCGCACGACCCGTGAGGCGGGCTCGCGGCGACCATCGGGAGCCGAGTCGCCTGCGCAGGCTCTATCCGCGCGGGCGGTGCTGAGAGCGCGGATATCCTGGGCAGCGACCGTGAGCCCGCCGAGGGCTTCCATCTCACGAGCACAAGTGCGGTCGCAGTTGCTGTGCTGTCTCGAACTGTTATCTCTACACCCTGTACTGAGCGCTCGTGGACGAGCACGGGAGAGTGTGAGAACAGTTCGAGGACACACTACGGAACACCTGTTTCGACTGGCCCCGCGTCGGTCGCCCGTCAGACGCCGCGTCGACTCGGCCACCCGTGTCACACGTCCGTCCGACGCCGGTGGCCGACCCACGCCGCCCCGCCGACCGGCCGCGTCACGCGTCCGTCTGACGACCACCAGATCACCGATAACGGAATTAGACACGATTGTAAATAGTCTAAGCCTATCTAAACTATTCGTAAAACGTCGGAAAACCCGGTGAAATGTCCCGGACAGAGTATGCACTCACGTTTAATCGAGCTAACCGAAGTGAAAACACCCTAGCGTTCGACCCTTTATATGGGGTATCCGGTGCATGGTGGAGATAGGTGACACCCGATGTCCAGTGCTTCCCCGTTCCGGCGCTCGCAGCCGACTCGACCGACCCCCGGTGCACAGTGGCTCCAGCTCGTCCTCCGACCCGTTCGCGCGGCCGGCTTCTGGTCGGCCGTGGCGATCCCCTTCCTGTTGCTGGGCCTCGTCGTGACCGGCACGGCCGTCGAGCGCGTGGGCCTGTTCCTGGGCCTGGTCGTCGCCAACCTGGTCGCGCTGCGGGTCGGCCACGCGCACAATCAGGAATAACTGCGAGCGCACGCCCCTCCAGCCCCCTCCACCGCTGCCCGACTGGCCAACCCCACGGCCCGACCCGCTGGCGTCGCACGGCCCTCCCCGGTGACGCTCCTCTCCCCGGTGACGCTCCCCTCCACCGCACGCCGACGTTGCTGTGACGCTGGACACGAGTGTCTCTGTACCGCCGCTTCCGCTGTACGGAACTCCGCGCGTTTTTCGTTGTCTGCGTTGTTCTCGGCAGCCCTCGACACGAATTGCCGGCTGTCTGGGAGCGAGCATACGGTCTGGCGCCCACAGGTTTATGTTCGAAAGGCCGACCACCCCGGGCCATGCACGACGAGGTGCGCGTCGTCGCGGGGGAGTGTACGGCGACGTTCGACGGCGGTAACGAGCGCGAACACCGTGGCGAAGTCCTGGCGGTAGTCAAACCCGATAATACAGTCCTGGTCCACGACGCGGACGGCTACCAGCCGGTAGCGTGGCTCACCCGCGCCGAGAGTGTCCAGTTCGTCGACGGCCGCCTGGACGCCCGCGACGGCGACCAGCGACTCCGGGTGGAGGTCCACGACGAACACGGCAGCACTCGCCACCCAGTCTCGCCGGCGGGCGTCCCGGTGGGGACCTGTCCGGACTGTGCGGGCGCGCTCGTCCTCGCGAGCGCGACGGTGCGCTGTCTCGACTGCGAGCGACGCCACAGCGTCCCGCGCGACGCGGCGGTCATAGAGGAGACCTGCGAGGACTGCGGGCTCCCGCGACTGCGCGTCGAACGCGGGCGCGAGTTCGAGGTCTGTATCGACTACGAGTGTGAGTCACTCGACGACCGGGTCACGGACGCGTTCGACCGCGCGTGGGACTGTCCCGACTGCGGGAGCGACCTCCGCATCCTCCGCCGGGGCGGGCTCATCGCCGGCTGTGAGCGCTATCCCGACTGTGACACCGGCTTCGGACTCCCGAAGGGCGTCCTGGCCGACACCTGTGACTGCGGGCTCCCGACCTTCGAGACGCCGACCGGACACCGCTGTCTCGACACCGACTGTGCACAGGGCTGAGACACTCTGCCCACGTCAGACACGCGTCAGTCGAGTGCTGTCGGCGGGACGCGACGACCCCAGCCGGCAATGCACCCAGGCAATCGGTCGCTGAGCGGCCCTGCGTGGTCGTTTCCGCACTCGCGTCGTCGTGTCGATGCCGACCGCGACCGAACGTGACGGCCCACAAGGGTTTTGCCCACCGACATACACGAGATCGAATTGACATGCCCTCCCAACTCCCGCCGCTGTCGGCCGTGGTGTCCGACCGCCGGGTCCGGCGAGTCCACCGTGTCTCGGAGCGGACCGCCCGCGCGGTACGGTCGCTGGTGCCCGATTCGCGACAGGCAGCCGCCGACGGGCTGGCCTTCGTGGTCGTCGTCGCGGCGGTCCTCGCCTTCGGCTACCTCAAGGGTGCGGTCGTGGTCACCCTCCCGGTGGTGCCGACCGTCGCGAACGACCCGGTCGTCGTTCCGCAGGCCGTGATCGCCTGTCTGAGTGTCTCCGGGCTGTTCTGTTGCTCGGCGCTGGTCCTGTTCGGGCAACTGGCGCGCTCGACGACCGAGAAGTCACTGCCGACGAGCGGCCGGCGCGTCGCGGCTGTCGTCCCCGTCCACCGTGACGCCGCTGCGCTCCACCGGAGTGTCGAGAGTCTGCTGGCGTCGTCCTACGAGGACGTCCACGTCTACGTCGTCGCCGAACCGGAAGACAGGGCGTCGATCCGGCGCGCTCGCGAGTACACGGCCGACGACCGGGTGACGCTGCTGGTCAACACGCGCTACAGCGGGTCGAAAGCCGGTGCGATCAACTACGCCGCCGAGGAGACCGACGAGGCGTGTCTGGCGGTGTTCGACGCCGACGAACGAGTCCACCCGGACTTTGTCGCCTCGGCCGTCGCCGAACTCGACGACTGTGACGTCGTCCAGGGGCGGACGGTGCCGGAACCCGACGGCGCCGTCGAGACAGTCGCCTACTACGAGTCGGTGTTGCTGGGTGACCTGAGCAAGCGGCTGCTCACGACGGTGACGGACTTCACGATGGCAGCGAGTCGCACTGTGGTGATGCGTCGGGCGGCCTTCGAGCGAGTGGGAGGGTACGACCCCGCGATGCTCACCGAGGACTACGACTTCGCCTTCCGGTGTTACGAGGCCGGCCTCGACGTCCGCGAACAGCTCGCCGGCGCCTCGACGATCGAGGGCGCCCACACCGTCCGTGACTGGTGGGGCCAGCGCAAGCGCTGGATGACCGGCTACGCGCAGGTGTTCCACGACCTGCTCGTCGACTGGTCGCGGCCGGACCCGCACGCAGCCCCGGACCCGGAACCGGGCCTCGACTCGGACCCCGGCCCGAGTCCCGGTCTGGAGTTGGACTCGACACCCGTGACGCGGGCCGACGGCGGCGCGCCTGTCCGTGCCACCAGAGGCAGGGATTCGACCGCTCCGACCGGGTCCGCCCGCGCGCCCGCTGGAGCAAACCGGACCGGCTGGACCGACCGACTCCCGCGTCGCCTCCGGAACTACCGGACGCTGCTCTCGCCGGTGCTCTGTGGGGCGTCGGTCGTCGGGAACCTGTTCCTGCTGTCGCTGGTCTCGAAAGCGGCCGTACTGGTGGCGTTCGACGCGCTCGCCTGGCTCGCGCTCCCGGCGGCGACGCTGGCGAGCGTCGCGCTCGCGCTCCGCATCCACGATACCCGCGTCGGCCGGCTCCACGGGCGAGGCGTCGGTCTCGGGTGGCTGCTCGCACCCGCCGTCCTCCCCCTGTACGGGCTCGTGGCCGTCAAGGCGACCGTCGAGTACCCGCTCTCCTGGGACGGGGAGTGGTACAGCGTCGCCAAGGGCGCGTGACTGTCGCCACGCCGTTACCGACTGCCGCCGGACAGTCACTCGCCGACGGTCGCGAGCAGGTGCTCTCGGAGGTCGGCCGGTGAACGGGCGACGTAATCGGCGCGAGAGCGGTCGGTCTCGTCGCTCCCGCCGTGTCTGAAGCCGACGACGTGCATGCCGGCACGGTCGGCGGACTCGATGCCGTGGACGGAGTCCTCGACGGCGACGGTCCGTGCGGGCTCGACGTCCAGTTCGCCGGCCGCGTGTTCGTAGACCGTCGGGTGAGGTTTGCCCGGCCCCTCGATGGCGTCCGCACTGACGACGGCGTCGACGTCGAGGCCGAAGCGCTCGCGGACGACGTCGATCCAGTCGTGCGGGGACGAGGAGACGATGGCGACGTGAGCCTCGCGCCCCCGGAGGTCGGAAACGAGGTCGTGAGCGCCCGGCAACAACGTCACGTCCTCGCCGTAGATTCGCTCGGCGGTCTCCTCGTACCAGCCGAGGAATTCGTCTCTGTGCATCCCGATCCCGTAGGTCTCGACGAGGTAGTCGTAGATCTCACGGTAGTTCATGCCCGTGATCTCGTCGATGTCTAGGTCGCCGAGGCCGATACGGGGGAGGAGTTCGTCTTTCTCGTAGGGAACCCAGTAGTCCTCGGAGTCGACGAGGACGCCGTCCATGTCGAAACAGACCGCTTCCATGACCGACGATTCGCCGCCGGAAGTGAAGTTCTTCCGTTCTCCCGAGTGCGATGGAACCGGGAAGACCGACGTCAGGGTCGGACCGGCGACTGCTGTTCGAACCCCGCTCGCCCGTCGATAGCGCGCGCCGGGCCGTGTTGGCCACCCGCCCCGACACGACCACCGGTTCGCTGACCGCCACGGGAACCAGACGAACAGTCAGGTTCGGGCCAGGAAACCCGACACTTTACATCCTTATATCGAATGGAGACGTCCCTATACTGGCTGTTCGTTCACTTAGATCCCCTGAAAGCAGAGTTTCTAAACAGCCAGGGTTATATATAACGCAAACATCACACTAATACGACAACAGGTACGTGTTTGGAATGAAAGATTGGATATTTTTGGACGCGCTATCGGAAATGAACGTCGATCAGGGACCGGTGCGCTCCGACGACGGCCACGAGACCCGGGGGTGTGTGTCCCGTGGTTGACTGGGTGCCGACGACGTGCATGCGGTGTGCGGTCGGCTGTGGCCACCTCCAGCAGGGAGCGGACGTGGGCTACGGACTCGACACCGTACGGGGGAACGCAGCCCACCCGGTCAATCGGGGGCTGGCCTGCCAGCGCGGCATCCGCGAGAGCGCCGACCCGGACGGGGAGTGGCTCACCCAGCCGATGGTCCGCCAGGAGGGACAACTGCGCAAGACGACCTGGGACGTGGCGATGTTCCACATCGTCGAAGCCTTCAGAGACGCGATGGTCGAGACGCGCGACGGCGTCGCCGTCCTCGGGAGCGGCCAGCAGACCAACGAGGCCGCCTACGCGCTGGGGAAACTGGCACGGGGGGGCTTTGGCACCCGATACTACGACGCGAACACGACACTGTGTATGGCCAGCGCCGTCGCCGCCTACTACGACGCCTTCGGCAGTGACGCGCCGCCCTGTACGTACGACGACATCCCGGAGGCCGAGACTCACGTCGTCTGGGGTGCGAACCCTCGTGTCGCCCACCCCGTGATGTTCCGGTGGATCAACGACAGCGCCGGCGAGGACGACAGCGAACTGCTGGTCGTCGACCCCGTCCGGAGCGAGACGGCCGAAGTCGCCGACCACCACGTCGCGCCCGACCCCGGTGGCGACCTCGATCTCGCCCGTGCGGTGCTCGCACACGCCGTCGAGACCGACCGCGTCGACGAAGCGTTCGTCGCCGAGGCCACCGAGGGCTTCGAGGAGTTACGTGCCGGCCTGCCCGACCCGCGGGCGGCGGCCGAGCGGGCGGGTGTCGAGTTCGCCGCCGTCGAGCGACTCGCGGCGAGTCTCGAATCGGATACCCTGGTCTACTGGGGGATGGGCGTCAACCAGTCCGTCCAGGGGACCGACACCGCGGGCGCGCTCATCGACATCTGCATGGCGACGGGGAACATGGGGCCCGGGAGCGGCCCGTTCTCGCTGACCGGCCAGGCCAACTCGATGGGGACCCGCGTCTGTTCCTCGAAGGGCGGCTGGCCCGGACAGCGGGATTTCGACGACCCCGAGAGCCGCGAACTCGTCGCCGACACGTGGGACGTCCCGGTCGAGCGCCTGCCCGACGACACCGGTCCGGGACCGGTCGGCATCTTCGACGCCGTGCTCGACGGCCCGGTCGAGGCGATGTACGCCGTCGCGACCAACCCGGTCGCCGGGGCCCCCGACGCCGCCGCCGTCGAGGACGCACTGGCGGAGGCGTTTCTCGTCGTGCAGGACGCCCACCGGACCGAGACGACGGAGTTCGCCGACGTCGTTCTCCCGGCGGCGACCTGGGGAGAATCCGACGGGACGGCGATCAACATGGAGCGGACCGTCTCGCGAGTGCGCCCGGCGACGGACCTGCCCAGTGGGGTTCGCACCGACGTCGACCTGATCGCGAGCGTCGGGAACGCGGTCTTCGACGACCTCTTCGAGACGGCCGACCCCGAGGCGCTCTTCGACGAGTTCGCCGCGCTCACCGAGGGGACGCTCGCGGACTGCTCGGGGCTCAGTTACGACCGACTCGAAGAGGAACTCGCGGTACGCTGGCCGGCGCCCGACCCCGAGTCCAGCGTCGCCTACCGCTACTACGAGGAGGCTGGCGACGAGTCCGGCGCCAGTGGCGACGAAGGCGCCGGGACGACCGATGACGACGGCGAGGGTACGGGCGTCGGGACGACCGGCGGTGAGTGGTCGTTCCCCACACCGTCGGGGCGGGCGCGATTCGCCGGCGGGACCGGACGCGACCTCCCCGAACCGACCGACGAGTCGTATCCGCTGACGCTAACCACGGCCCGTGAGGCCGACGGATACAACAGCGGCGTCCGTTCGCGCCCCTCACCAGAGGAACCCGGCGACCTGGTCGCACGGATCCACCCCGACACCGTGGACGCGTTCCTCGACTCGGTCCTGGCCGACGGGAGCGGCGACGACGGCGCGAGCGAACCGAGCGAGGCCGTCGACCCGACGCCCGCCGACGCGGTCGACCCCAGGGCCGACGGGAGCGAGCCGACGGACACGCACGTGCGCATCGAATCGCGACGCGGGTCGGCCACGGCGGTCGTCGACGCCGACGACGCCATCCCCGAGGGGATGGTGTGGCTGCCGATCCACCACCCGGCGACCAACCGACTGACGATCCCCGCGACCGACCCACAGTCCGACGAGCCCAACCTCAAACAGTGTGCCGTGCGCCTGACCGCGCCCGCTGCGATGGCCGCCGAGCGGAGCGACGCCCCCGTCCGCGCCGACGACTGACTCCCCTGCTCGCACCGCTGGTCGAGCCGCTCTGACCGACCGAACTCCACTTTTCCCACACGTCAGGACCTGTCGACGGCTGTCTCTCGGACGACGCACGGAATCACGACAGCATCGAGGTCGGCACCGAGACGCCATCACACCGGCATCGAGACACCAGCACACCGGTACCGAGAGGCCAATAACACCCGCGCTGAGACGCCAGTCGCCCCGTCTCCGGCGCGCGCCGGTGCCCGTCACCTCGCGACTGCCCCAGTTCGACACTCTCGTCGTCACTGTCGGAAACACGACGTGTGTCCGGTTTCTCCCGCGACAGGTCGACGTTTTACATCCTTATATCGACTGGAGACGTCCTAATATCTCCGAACCGTCCACTCTTTGCCATAGTATCTTTAATTCGTAAACGGTTAAGATTATATATGGCCTGAACATCACGCTAAATTGGATACAGGTGACTGAATACAATGCAAATCCCAGAATTAGTGGACGTTCAAACGGAAATGGAAGTTCGTGATGGTTGCACCGGATGGGGCGAGGTTCCAGCCGGGGAGAGTAACGGCGGGGCAATCGCGGGGGTCGCAGGTGCTGTCGTCGCAGGGACCACGGGGGGTGCGTGAGCGTGGGACTGATCAAGATGACGAAGTGGCGGACGCTCGTGCTGGCGACCATCGGCTTCAACTTCTCGTTTCTGATCTGGTTCTCGTTCGCGCCCTTCACGGGGCCGATGGCCGACGAGTTCGGCCTGACGCTGGCCGAGATCGGGATTCTGGCGAGTGCGGCGATCTGGCTCGCACCTTTCGGCCGGATACTGACGGGCTGGCTCTCGGACAAGTTCGGCGCGCCGGCGGTGTTCGCCATCGTACTCACGTACGTCGGTGTGTTCTCGATAGCGAGCGCGTTCGCAGAGAGCTACGCCGTGTTCTTCGTCGAGCGGCTCATCGTCGCGACGGCGGGGATCACGTTCGTCATCGGCATCCAGCACGTCTCCGAGTGGTTCGAGGAA